>Ga0315913_1003077_pt1 | contig 19918 bp, 11 predicted proteins | sample MpolsnodulesMG_FD_207736 | JGI IMG/M metagenome (GOLD analysis project Ga0315913, IMG submission 207736) | Medicago polymorpha root nodule microbial communities from Los Angeles, California, United States - small nodules | ecosystem: Host-associated > Plants > Roots > Nodule | place: USA... | reverse complement strand
CAATAGCGAGTTTCTAGCGAGTTTTCCCCTGTTGTTACGGTTTTAACACCCTTTTTCACCCAAAAACCCAAATTTTGATCCCCCAACATCCAGATTTGTTCCCAAAGGTTGTTTATAGGTTTATGTACATAAAAGACACTCAAAACTATATAGAACTTGAAATCAAAACATCATTTCAACACAAATCACCATTTGAGCCATTTCTCATAAAAACCCTCAAGAACAACACAAATTCATAGCAAGTTCTATGATTATGATTATCCATGACACCACTCATCAATATCATTTCACAACAGCAACAACAACAACCAATCATGAATTCATCAACAATTCATCAACAACATTATATTTCGTCAATTTTGAGTGAAAACACAAAGTATACATATATACACATCTTGAGCATGTAATTTCATCATCAACAACTTAATACACATCAAATTCACATACCCAACATTACATCAAAGCATAAGCACAAATTTTATCAATTAAAATCATAATAATCACTTTTCACAAATAAGCACTTATGGGTAGAAGTAGAAAATAAATTATACAAAGAGATTATGCATGAAAACTAGCCCCCTTACCTCAATAAGTAATAATCCTAGCAAAAGCTTCAATTAAGCTCCTAGAATCTCTATCACCTCTTGGTTCTTCAAGCTTTCCCTCTTCTAACCCTTTTTCTCATTCTCTTGAACTTTCTTTCTCTACCTCTCTCAAAATGTTATATGAAATGAACAAATTATACTAGGTGACCTGTTTTCCGCAAAGACTAAGGTTTAAATAGTGTCCACACTAATGGGCTTAATCCTTAAAAATCTAATGGGTTCAAAACTCTTATAAACTAACTCTCAAAGTTTCTATCCACCTACCGTTAAAAGTTATTGAATAATTACCGGTTCAAAACTAATTACCACTACCGAATAGTAACTTGGTAAAATAATGGTTCTCACTTGCAACACTAAAAATAATCCTCACCATGAAATTACTAATTTACCCTTGCTCGCAAAATGACCAAAATACCCCTAAGTCCAAATTGACTAAAATACCATTCTGACACCGAATTCTAATAATCCCAACCAAAATACACACAAAGGCAATTAATCACATACCAGCACATATAAACACACATAAATAAATAATAAAATAAATCTAGCGAAAGTCAGGCTGTTACAGATCCTGCTTGTAATAATCATAACTAGTCCTATTGGTTACCAAAAACACCAGTAAACAAGGTAACAAAATTTTGTTTAAATTTTAAGATAACAAGAAACAAACTTTGTTTAAATTAAAGAAAAACAAACAAACTTTGTTTAAAAAAATAAACTTTAGTTTTCTAAATATATAGCATTAATAGTTTTATTGAAAAAGACGAGTAATTGACAAATAATATAATTGACACATCTTACCCTTATAATATCAAAACGACAGTTAAATAGGAACGTTAAATCCACACTAGAACGTCACCTAAAAAGGAGCGGAGGGAGTATATGAAATGATGTATTAAATGATTATGGCTATCATAGGAAAAAGATAAATTACTGTATAAAAAGTGGTAAAAGTATTTGTTGTCTTGATTTTTGTAAAAAATTAAAACGTGACAATTAAAAAGGAACATAGGGAGTATTGTTTTGCACGCTAATGTGAAAGACATGTGGATTTGAGAACTTCAAAATACAATGTTACTAACATCTACAACCATCTAATATCGTTGGATGATAATATCACCAACGAAGATGCAATTTTTATTGGCAGAAGGGGACGCCTCTTAAAGTTAATCTTTTCTCTTATGACACTTCTTATAAGAAAAAACTAAGATTTTCGGTTAATATATTTCATTTTAATTTGTCTAAAGTACATTTAATTCAAGTGCTGATTAAATGAGGTAAAACAGTAATAGAAAAAAAAATCAAAATCTTATAACATTTTTGTTGAAGGAAAGTATCCTTTTCAGTTGTACTTTCTTTACATTCTATTATGCTTCTGTTTTGACTGAGATTAATACAACGATACGTGCCATCTTTCCATATTTCTACCTGTCAAACCTCTACAGTGCTTTTTTTTTTTTGTTTCTATGTAGATAGACATCTCTTCACATCACATGAAGTGTATTTCCATCTAACATGTACCTCTTCCATTAAAACACAAATTAAAACATTGTAGTTGTACATAAATGATGATAGACTCAGAAAAACAGAAATGGACAGGACAACCTTGAAAATATTAAGCTGTTATATAAGTGAATTATAAAATATTTACTAATTTTCTATGACGTAAATATTTACTAACTAGTGAATGATGCATTTTTAAAAAATAATGAAAACAATACTTTTGAATTTCGTTGTTTTTATTTTTAAAAATGCTCAATGATTTTCATTTCAAGAGCCTATCATCTTTTTGCAAATTAAACTAGTCGGGGTCTAAACATTTGGCAACAGATAACATCCTTATGGCTAGCAGTATTAGTCACATTAATTGTTAATTGCGACTGTGGCAGCTGGAGCACATTTGGACATTTCCACACTCAACCCTATTAATTAAATTCATAAATATGGGAAAACATTTTCCTCTTTTTTCTTCTCAGTTTTGAACTTTTGTGTGATACAAAATGCACCAAATTAATAATGATCTTACAATTAATTCCAGTTGAATATCGTGTCTACATTCAATGACAACCATGCCTTCAGTCAGCCCCTTCGCCCGTTATTTTCACACCAAGATCTCTCACGATGGTAGTACTTGGTAGTGACACTAGTCTTTGCATATACTACTATATATCCTAATTGGAATTTGGAAATGTAGTTAGTTATGCAAAGAATAACACCTTTATGTCTTATATATCTAGTAAAAATTGTACTCTTACAAAGATTAAACAAATCGTGGAAATGTTAAATTTCTTAGGATTAATATATAAGATAAGATAAAAAAAAAATTATATGCAAAAATTTAGTTTATGGTTGGCAAACGCACACCTATATGGAAGGTTATGGAAAACCGTTAATTTACAACAAAATTAACTTATAATCTATCGATTGCATCTAATATGGACCTTTAAAAACTAATTTAAAAATGGACTCTTACCGATAAAAATGATAGAGTTATTTAGTCGAGTTTTGGATAGATTTGAAACCATAAATATGATAGTGAATTTCTATTCACTAGACTAATTTAGTTTTTTTTTTTGTTTCTTATATTCAATATCAGATGTAGTGAATATGTAGTTCATTAGTTTTGATTATAAATATAGCAAAAATATCTACAAACGCGGATAAAATCTGTCACGAGTATGGGACAAATACTTTAAAGGATATTCACATGTAAAATAGACGGATATTTTAACTATGCTTTATTTAATTGAACGGATGCAGATTTAATGATACTTGTATTCGCGGCTATCCGTATCTATTAAAAAATAAAATAAAATACTTAAAAATCCTTAGTCAAATATAAATCCATGCCCGCATGTATCTGAATTTGATGATATTAAATGGATAAAATTACTTAAAAGTATCCTTAAGTAAAGCCTTATACATCGTAGATGTTTTTTTTTCTTCATAGAACCCTAGATACATTGTTATGTATGACTACTATTTTGTTTTTGGTAAAAAGAAGAAAATGAATGTGATAGATTTTTGTTGTCAAAATTTAGGTAATTAAAAACAGTTTTTATTTAATTATCAGAAATCCATTTCTTAAAAAAAAATATTATCCACTGATATATATAAATATCCACATGTACCCCAAATCCGTGGATTACAACATAACATGCATGGGTATATTTTTTTCGATAAACAAGATTTTATTAAATCGAGTACAAGGGGTACTCAAAGTCCATTATAATAAGTCAATAAAATTACATACTTTGAAGACATACAATTGGGTTCAACCACCGATCCGAGAAAACAAAATTTTTCTTACGCCCCTCCTAACATATATGAACCAAGACCACGGTAAACGCTATATATGATCGACCACCTCTAAAACATTTGCAACTTGATCTTTAAAGAGAACATTATTACGCTCCATTCAAATATATAATACTATCTGTAACATGAATATCTATTTAAATCCCCGGTTATAGTTGAGTGAAGACAAAGAATATTGTAAAATTCAACGGAGGTAATGTACATGATTCTATGGCCTTGCTCGAGCTTCCAATTCCAAATGATACTTTTCATCAAAAAGTAAAAGTAAGAAATGTTCAATCAGCATTTATGTATCAATCAAAATCAAAGGTAGTTCTATGCCGTATAAAAATGAAATATCTACTAGTAGTATAACATCATCGTGACTTGGCTTTTTATAGCTAAGTGTTTAATTGAAGTGCAACATGAAATCTCTTGCACACACACCACACCACAGCATAATGGACAAATTCAATGAAGAAGTACAAGAGCCAGTGAGTCCTCATGGACAATATTTCAACAGCTCTGTGATATGTTCATATGTTTTTGGCTTTCTTGAATTAGCTATTCCAATTGATGACTCACAAACTATGCCTTTGCTCAAAGATGTCTTCCTCCCTATCAATCCACGCTTCTCTTCTATTATGGTTCTACATACTTATTTATTAATTACTACATACTTTACATTTTAGATATATACCAAATTGTAATTAATGGTATATGAATATGATTATTACTATTATTTAATTAAGGGCTTAATTAATTTGCAACAGGTAAGAGACAAAGATGGTAAGATGAGATGGCAAAGGGTTGAAGTGAAACTTGAAGAGCACGTTAAGATTCCTAAATTTCCTGAAACCACAAACTCGTCATCAATTGAATTATATGACAATTATGTTAGTGACTATATTACAAGTATTCTAACTTCAAGAACACCTCAAGATAAACCCCTTTGGGAAATCCATTTGATTAAATATCCAACAAGCAATGCTGAAGGAACTTTGATATTCAAACTTCATCATGCACTTGGTGATGGTTACTCTCTCATGGGTGCTCTTCTTTCTTGTCTACAAAGAGCTGATGATCCCTCTCTTCCTCTATCTTTTCCTTCACGACCACAATTAGATTCAAAATATGCAAAAAAAGGTTTGTTTAAGAAGTTATGTTTAGATATCTCATCCTTTTTTAGCTCCATATCAGATTTTGGATCAAGCTTAATCAAGACAAGAATGATTAAAGATGACAAAACACCTATAAGGTCAGGATATGAAGGAACTGAATCTCAGCCTTTTACTTTGTCAAACATATCATTATCTCTTGATCAAATCAAAGAAATCAAATCAAAGCTTGGAGTGGTAAGATTTTAGCTATATGGATCAATTAACCTAGATTACAAATTTGGAAAATATCTATATAAAATATCAAGTTTGAAATTTAGACCGTCGATCTTGATGTGGTTGGCTACGTGCAATCACATGGTTGATCGCACGTAACCCAAAAAAAATACACTTTTTTTTTGGTGAAATATAAACATTACAATTTTTTTATGTAACAAAAAAAAATTACAATTTTTATAGTGACCATAATCAATTTTTTTTTTCAGTTATAAGAATAAAACCATATTTTATGTTATTATAAAATTATTAGATTAAGCTTGATTATTTTTGCCATACATATATAAATGGTGCAGACTATAAACGATGTGCTTAGTGGGGTGATCTTCTATGGGATTAGGCTATACATGGCAGAGATGAATGAGAAGACAAAAAAATCAAATTCCACCGCTGTAGTAATGCTCAACACAAGAAATATTGAAGGTTACCAATCATTGAAGGAAATGCAAAAACCAGAGTCCAAAAGTCTTTGGGGAAATCAAATCTCTTTCTTACAAATACCAATACCTAAGCTAAGCCAATCAGACCCTCTTGAGTTTGTTTGGAAAGCTCGTAAGTTAATCAAAAAGAAGAAACGTTCTTTCGGCGTTTATCTCATAGGTTTGCTCTTGAATTTGGAGATGAAATTAAAAGGGTCCGAGGTACGTGATACACTATTCAACCACTCATCTAAAAGTTTGATATTGTACTTATTTTCACTCATACTCTAACTTTTTTTATTTTTTGAATAAACTTATACTCTAATTTTGATAGCTAAGACTCTAGTTTATGAGTAGAAAGATAAAACATGAAATTTAATTGAATAATTATTTTTCTTAGTTTGGAGGTTCTTTAATTTCAGGTATAATGTTCTATGTTATCTCTAATTTAGTTTGGTTGGTGTTTCAGGCTGTAGCTAAAATAATCTATAAAACAATGGGAAATTCAAGTGTTGTTATCTCTAACTTGGTAGGACCAGTAGAGAAAATGGCTTTGGCAAATCATCCAATAAATGGATTTTATTTCACCATGACTGGTGGACCAGAGGTATATATTTCAATCATTAATTTTTTTTCTTTTCATTTGTGTAAGTTTAATTTTCTTATACTTACTCATGCTTTTATATATTTATTTATTTATTACTATTTTTTGAAGGATTATTTATTTATTACTATTTACCCATGTTTTGCTATGACTTGAGATTTTCTTGGCAATAATGCGTTTTGAATGAGCAATGAGTTTCACACAAATTCATTATTTCGAGTTCTAGCTAACACGCTTTCGTACCTTTTGTATGTGGTTGCAGAATGTAGACATTACAATTATGAGCTATGTGAAAATATTAAGAATCACATTGAGAACATTGAAGGGGTTCATAGATGAACAGAAATTCAAGTTCTGCATGGAGAAATCAGTTGAAGTCATATTCAAAGCAGCTATGGAGATCTCGGAAATACCTGTAAAAAATTAATTAGGACATACATGTATTAATTATAATATACTTTGTATTATATATAAATAGATATAAATGAAGGTATATGATTTATTTCAAAAGAAAATATATATAAATGAAGGTATGACTATCTACTGGATCTTAATCAGATTTTCATTAGCTTAAATGTCTTGCGGCTGGAAAATGTTATAATTTTATTAGAGTTATACGAATTATTTATTTTAAAGTTAATAGTTATCACTACAACAAAAATGAGATTTAGTAATACTTGAAAAATATTACTAAATAAAAAAAATGTTACTATTTAGACTTACTAACAGTTGAATAAATATTAGGTAAAGCCTCAGTTACTAAATTGTTTTAGTAACACTTGAAAGTGTTATTAGTTACATTTAAAAATGTTACCTATTGTTTTAGTAATACTTGAGAGTGTTATTAGTTACATTTAACATTTAAGAAATGTTACCTATTTCGTAGCTAATTCATAGCTAATCAGATTTTAAAGAAACTACAGTAACGATCACAATGGCAAATTGTCTTCAAAATATATTCCTAGTTAAATTCATCGTAAATATTTGTTCACAAATTGTTCCCCTAGTTACACATGGTAAGGACAATCATATAGATAGATTTGGGATCAAAATGTTTCTATAACCGAGGTAAGAGAAGAATTCCACAAGAGTAGAATGCAACATGTTACAAAAGCACTATACTCTACAATTAGAAAATTATCTACCCAAATACATAATGAAAACTTCCACAAAAAAACTTCAAACAAATTTACTTATACACTGCATCTAGAACCTTCGAGGAAGTCATATGAATTCTGGTACAAGAAGAAATAAAAATAGAATCAAACAAATGAATTTGTTTAGAAATAAAAAATAGAATCAACAAACTACAAGAATAAAAACACAAATAATCACCTTTCATCTTATTCTCTCCAAACCTTTGGACTCTTCCTGCCATTTTGAATCTTACAATATTGAGAAGTTTCTTTGCACTTGACCTCCACAATTATAACCATTAAAAAGGAAGAAAGTTTAGAGATGAGATAAACCACAAGAATCAAGTGCATTGGTTCTGATACAATGTTCTTATTCAATATGGCGCTGGCATAAATATTACTAACACACTCAATATAGTAGCTCTTACACTAAGATAAATAAGTCCAAAATTCAATCAGAGACAGAACAAAATAAGGAAAACTAGCAGCATAGCAGAAACAATCTCAATAAAATGGTTCTGATACAATGATCTTTTTCAATATGGTTCTGGTACAATGTTCTTTACTAGAAGAAACAATCTCAACAAAATTCAAACGTTCAACAACATCATGAACATTGGCTGCCATGTTACTGGCGATGTTTGCAATATGCTGCACCCAAAGAATGGCCATAGATATGTTATACACCGAATACCAAAAAATATTAGACGAATACAGTAATGGACAGCTTCAATTAAACAGCATGGACCCAACTAACAGAGGCATTTCCATACAGTTAAGCACCACTGTTCATGAACAAATTACCTTGTATAGAGGAATCTTTACAATTAAACCATTTAGAATGGTGCCTAATACGTTTTCCTTCTTTCACAAACTAGAGATCTCTTCTATAATCTATACGTATCTATCTATCTTTACTGTATTGTCCAACTAAACTGTTGTTTTTTGGGTTCATAAACCTACCTTTTGAATAAAATCGAAATCACCACCGAAGATATTACCATGTTGAGTCTTCTTGAAGTTCTACCGGGTTGAGTCACGACCACGTCGCTTTCTTTAAGACAAATCACGGCACTACCCGAAATTGTGCAAGGTAGACTAACAACCGTATGCCTCCAGGATAAAACAGCCCAATTCACCTGTTCGATTAAGTACTACACCGTAAATAATCGTTCGAGAAATAACACCCTCTAATATGGTACTAAAACCGCTCTTTAATATTGAAACCAATATGGTATTGTTACCACTCTATTATGGTGTTGAGACCACTCAAATATTGTATTATCACCATTCTAATTTTAACTTCTCCAACTATGGTACTATGACCACTCAAATATGGTGTTACAACCATTTAATTTTAACTTCTCCAACTATGGTGCTATGACCACTCAAATATGGTATTACTACCATTCTAACATCTAACTTCTCCAAGAATTGAAGAAGAATATATATTTAAGATCATCTTTATTATACCAAAAAAGGGACCATGATCTTAAAATATTATTTATTCTAAAGAGACATAAATAATTGAAGGGACTATACTCTTAAGACCATTCTTATTTCCGAAAGGATAATAAACCAAAGATGGACTATGGTCTTAAGAACACTCTTAATTTCAATTTCGAAGAGACAGAAAGGAGTAGAAAAAGGAGAAGGACTTGTCAACACAAGTCGAAGGAGGGAGAAGAGAGGAAAAACACAGAAAGCATCAACTGTGAATTTCGGTGTATAGAATGCACTATGTGACGTAGGGGTGTTCGCGGTGCGGTTTGGTTCAATTTTGACGTTAAAGTCATCCGAACCGCAAGATAAATAAGTATGCGGTTTGATTTGGTTCGGTTGACTTTTAAAATAAAATACGAACCAAACCAAACCAAACAAATGTGGTTTGGATTGGATCGGTTGGTGCGGTTTTTTTAGACAATAATTTTTTTTTGTTTCCAACATTAAAATCAAATTAAAAAGGTAAAACGCAATATATTTTCGATTTTGTTTTAAATTTCATCCAAAATAACAATTTTATTTTCATCAAACAATGTTTCGAACTACGTAGACCAAATTTAAACACGAACAAAAAGTAATCATATTTTGTAAGAAATGCAAAAGATAGATTTTTTTTATCATTCTCTAAGAGTTTAAGTAGTACATAAATACATTTTTGAAAGGAAAAACAAAGAAGAAACTTAACACGAGAAAAGATACATCATTTTATTAAATTTTCATTGTGTTTCTATGAGTATTGGTCCAAGTGATATTTATTTAATTAATGTTTTTCTTATATTGCGGTTTGGTTTGGTTGGTAAAATCAAAACCGCAAACCGAACCAAACCATGCGGTTGAGTAAAAAATTGATCCGAATACATCCGAACCAAATGCGATTTTTTGCGGTTTGCGGTTTTTCTATTGGATTGGTTCGGTTTTGAACACCCCTAGTGTGAGCTCTCTATTTATAGAGAAAGTTCACAACTAATAAGTGAGAAACTTCGAGAGCAAGTAATTCTCATATTAGATTTAGTACAAAAATATCTCAAATTGAGTCTCAAAATATATCATATTGAGTACAAAAATATATTATTCGGTACATAAATATATTATTGAGTATCAAAATATATTTCAGATCATACACTAAAATATATTAGATTGCCTACCAAAATATTTCAGATTGTGTTCCAAAATATTCTAGATTGCGTTCCAAAATATTTTTAGCCAAACTTGGGGACTAAGAAAACACTTTCTAATAATGATTAAATTAATCATTTCCAAATAATAAAATATATATCAATATATATTTTTTCTAGTGCTTACTTCGTTCACTTAATTATGTACCCCCATTAATTAAAGGTACACCCCCACTATATAAACACTACTAATGCATGATTCATTCGATGTGGGACTTCCACTTTTTTCAATTCACACTATACTAGTTCTACCCATTGTGGGAATTTGTGTTTAGTCAATTACTCAATTTCTACGTATGTTCCAACAATAAACTTGAGTTGTTCTCATGCAAATTGTGATGACGTGACAACTCTAAAGAAGCTTCCCACGCTCTCTTGAAACCTTGTCATCCTTTCTTAAATCTCTTTTAATTCATTAGTTATTACTCCACTAAATCATTTTAATGCCAAATTTTTTATAAGAGCATGTACAATGGTGCTCTTACTAAGAGGTAGTTTAAGTGGCCCCAAGAATGCACATAACTTATTCACTATTTTAATTTTTAATTACTTATAAGCACTCTGATTCTCTCAAACCCAACATTTCTTAAAAAATCCCTCCATTTTCAACACTAAATTCGTGCATTAGTTTTTCATTTGAAATATGATGAAAGAAGTTGAATAATGTACATGCAATGGGGACTTTTAGTTGTAACAAAATTAACCTTATTATGGAACCCTAAGACGAGCCATGTGCTAGGGAAAACTGACGTCGCCCATGAGAACTCAAAGAGGCGAAGAAGATTCCAACTTCCAAGGAGTGAAGCACAAAAAAGTTCAAGGAAGGTGATCAAACCTCTCTGGTCAATCATCTCTACCAAAAAGTTATGATGATTTGTTCTGGGGTTGGAAGAGGAATGTAGCTAGATCGTATAAGGATGCAGTTGTGGGGTTGGACCGGAAAGAGAAGGAATATCATGGTCGAGTAGTTAAGCTTTTGTTTTTCAAAGATACACATCAAAGAAGGTAAAAGTCATGCTTAATGGTCAAGGATGTGATTGAGGCTTTTCAAATGAGTGTCATATAAAATTTAGTTGCTACAATTTTGTAAAGGAGCAAAAAATTTAAATAGGAGACAATATGCGGTTTTGATATTTAAGGTTTGAAATTAATATTATTATTATTATTATTATTATTTTCGAGACATGCTCTAATTATTTTTGTTACTGTGTGAAGACTTGATTGATAAAGGATTGTATTTTTTTTTTCAAGCGCTACTGTAACTTTTTTAAATTCCATTTACTTACAAATATTGTTTGTAGACTACATAGTGTTAAAAAAATATTTTATGTTCTATTCTATGAGTGTATTAGCCTATATTACCTACCACTATGAAAGAAAAAAAAACTATTGTAAATAAACTGCATTTGATGATAGCACATCCTTTTGCAGTAAATCTTTTGGTGTAAACAAATTTCTGGAGTTTAAGGGATATATAATGACAATAAAAGAAAAGAAAAGTGATTATAATAAATGTCACAGCTGAACTTTATTTTTGTGTGATTGATCACATATTTCGGTCGTGGATAGGGTGTGGTGGATTTAATTTTTATTTTTATTTTATAAATAAACGAAATGGAAAAACCATTATAAACTCACACACACAAGTGGAGGTGCCGGGGTTCGAACCCCAGTCATGGCGTCCTGGTGAATTTAATTTTTGTAGCATGTTATTTTTCTCTTAGTAGTTTGCTTGTCTTTTACTTTTTATGATGCGGGGCATTGAATTTTGTTATGTTTCGCTCCTTAGAGGGTGGGTTTTGGTGAAGATAAAGGCGTTCGCCCCAGTCGAGCGGTATCCGATGACACAAAAAAAAACAAATCAAAATCAAAGGTCATATCCACTTTTAAGGGTGGGCTTTGGTGAAGATAAAGGCGTTCGCCTAAGTCAACTGATATCCGAGGACATCAAAGAACAAATCCAAATCAAAGGTCATATTCACCTCTAAAAGCTTGACCACGCTACAAATACCCTAATTTTTTCAAGTTTCAATATGAATGATTTTGATTTGCCTCAACCATAATATATAAGCGTTAGATGGATGAGGAAATGTTTGATATTCAGAAGCTCTCCCTTCATAGAGAGACCAGTCTGAGCATGAAGGATCAAGGTGAAGACAGGTAGAAAGGAATGTCTTCCAATCCTAATGATTTACTAATGAAGAAAATAACTTAATGGAATAAAATCATGGTGAATAGAAAAAAAATATGCAGTGCAAGCAAATAACGATAACACAAATACAAAGTATGTTTAAGAAAATCTATGTTTCGAAAGACCAGACATATTTCGGAAGACCAACTATAAATACCCGACTAACTGTAATTCCTGGATCCTTCATATGTATTTTGCATTTAATTTTTTGTGGATATGTCTGAGATCTCCATAGCTGCTTCGAATATGACTTCGACTGCTTTCTCTATGCAGAACTTCAATTTTTGTTCATCTATAAATCCCTTTAGGGTCTTCAAGGTGATTCTTAGTATATTCATGTAGCTAATAATTGTAATGTTTACATTCTGCAACCAAAAAAAAGTAAAACATGTTAGAACTCGAGTTAATTAGATCTTATCCAACTCTAGCGTATAAAGAAGTGTTTATATGTTTTTTTTTTTAATAAAAAGAAGTTTTTATATGTTGTGATGTATATATCATCATTTTATAATTCGTTAAATAAGAGGTGTATTATTTATGTTGTGATGTATATATCATCATTTTACAATTTGTTAAATATGATGTGTTTTTTGAATAGGTTGTCTGGTATGAGTCCGGTCCAACGATTGACTCTTCTATTTTAATTGGTAAGTTTTAATAAGATATTTTTGTTGGACAAAGAGTTTTTATTATTATAAAAAAAATTAGTAAAAATTTTGACCATTTTTTTTAAAGAAAGACACTTTTTACCCATTTTTAAAAGGTAAATATTAAACACTCGTTATTTAAATATCAAAATACAAATATACAATCACCGTATGTATTTACCTCTATCTATTTCTTAGCGTTTATCTTATACAATTTACACAAATTTTGAAAATATACACAAAAACCAAAGGGCCTTTTATGACATGAAAATTTAATGCAAGAAAAAAGGTTATTAATAAATAACGACTATATAAGTGTGTGATGTGAAGTTGGAAGTAAAACTCACTACTCATTCAAAAAGTATTATGACCTAAGAAAATTTCAAGCCAACATAGAACAAGAGTAAGATAACAAAGTTCATGAGTTGTTTGACCGTTAGTTTGACTAAATCATGCTAGTAAGAACTATACTTTTGATTTTCAACAAAATCGCGGTATCAAATGTGACATTGATCAAATTCACATCCAATTCAAATATAAACAATAAGAAAAATTATCTATGGACACTCATACACCTTATGTATACTTTTAGAGAGAAAAATATATATTGATTGATGTGATAAATATGATAGATGGGTGATATGGTTGGAAAATAAGGATAGATAAAAAAATGAGGAGTTGAATGAATGTTAGAAAATAAAAGATGTATAAATATTATTGTTTGAAAAAACAATATATACCTCAGGTCCATTTGTCATGGTGAAATACAGTCCATTTACTGGATGATTTGCCAAAGTCATCTTCTCTACTGGCCCTACAATGTTTGACATAAGAACACTTGAATTTCCAGTTGTCTTATAGATTATTTTAGCTACCACCTGAAACACAAACCCAATAAAATAGAGAACATTAATAAATCAAAGAAGCTCAAAACTAAAAAGAATAATGGCGTTAAATTTTCATGTTTTTATCTTTCTACTTTTAGATTATGTCTTAGCTTTCAAAATTATTAATTTATGAATGAAAATAAATAAAACTTCAAAGTTTTAGGTGAGTGATTAAATATTAATGTGTCACATACCTCAGACCCTCTTAACTTCATTTCCAAATCCAAGAGTAAAGCTATGAGATAAACACTGAAAGAACGTCTCTTCCTCTTGATTAGTTCACGAACATTCCAAACAAACTCAAGAGGGTTGGAGATTTTTGATTGACTCAATTTAGGTATAGGTATTTGTAAGAAAGAAATTTTATTCCCCCAAAGACCTTTGGACTCTGGTTTTTGCATTTCCTTCACTGATTGGTAACCTCCAATATTTCTTGTGTTGAGCATTACCACCGCTGTGGAATTTGATGTTTTTGTCTTCTCATTCATCTCTTCCATGTATAACCTAATCCCATAGAAGATCATCCCAGTGATCACGTCGTTTATAGTCTGCACCACTTATATATGCCATAATTAATCAACCTTAATCCAATGATATATAATAATTCAATATTATAAAGGGTTAAATATATTTTTTTATCCTCGTCACTATGAAAATTGTTATGTTTTTATTTTACAAAAATTGTGTATTTTTTCATCAGATCTGGATTATGTGCACGTATCGCATAGAGTCAACCACATAAGATAAGATGGTTCATATGTTGTTGAGTGTCACTACACACTATCCGTGTTCCTTTTTTTTTTTTTTGGGTACAAACCGTGTTCCTTTTTCTAGTTAGATTCATATCGAGAGTAAAACACACACTATTGTAACTTTTTTTAGAACTATACAGACTACAAAATTTGCACCGACCAAAATCAAATTTTGCTAATTTTAGAATCTAGCTTAATTGACATAAATAGCAATTTTGTAGTTTTATAATCTAACTTAATTGGTCGAAATGGCCAAACTCTTACCACTCCAAGCTTTGATTTGACTCCTTTGATTTGATCAAGAGATAATGTTATGTTTGACAAGATAAAAGGCTGGGATTCAGCACCTTCACATCCTGACCTTATAGGTGTTTTGTCATCTTCAATCATTCTTGTCTTCAATATGCTTGATCCAAAATCTGATATGGAGCTGAAAAAGGATGAGATAACAAAACATAGCTTCTCAAATAAATTTATCTTTGCATATTTCGACTCTAATTGTGATCGTGAAGGAAAAGATAGAGGTAGAGAAGGATCATCAGCTCTTTGAAGACAAGAAAGAAGAGCACTCATGAGAGAGTAACCATCACCAAGTGCATGATTAAGTTTGAATATTATGGTGCAAGCAGCATTGGTTGTTGGATAATTGATAATATGAATTTCCCAAAGTGGTTTATTTTGTGGTGTTCTTCCATTTAGAATACTTGTTACATAGTTACTAACATATTTGTCATATAATTCACATGATGATGTTTTTATGGTTTCAGGAAATATGGGAATCTTTAAGTGTTCTTCAGGCTTCACTTCAACCTTTTGCCATCTCATCTTACCATCTTCGTCTCTTACCTGTGCAAATTAATTAAGCCGTGAATATAAATAATTAATGATAATAAAAGGTCAATTTTGATTATTGAGGATTATATTAATCAATAGAAATTGACTAGCCCTAATGCCTTATATTAATTAAAATTTGGTAGGTAAAATGTAAAGTAATTAATGAAGTATGGAAGAAATATATAGAACCATAATAGAGGAGAAGCGTGGGTTGATAGGGATGAAGACGTCTTTGAGCAAAGGTATAGCTAATGAATTATCAAATGGAATAGCTAATTCCAGAAAGCCAAAAACATATGAACACATCACAGAGCTGTTGAAATATTGTCCATGTGGACTCACTGGCTCTTGAACTTCTGCATAGAATTTGTCCATTATGCTGTGTTGTGTAAGAGAGATTTGATGTAACACTTCAACTAGACACTTATCTACCAGAAGCCCAAGGTGGTACCATGATTTATACTATACTAGTTGCAATTATTACAGTTGTATATAGTTGGCAACTTGATTTTGAACATTGATACATAAAATGGGAGTAAGGATCTCTCCATTTATGAAAATAAATGAAGGATACCATTTAAAAAGAGATACACACAAAAAATAGGATGTAGGTCCTATAATTAAGTGGATTTCACCATCATTAATTATGTTGTTTTTTTTCAAATATTTGTGTGTTTATATATCTCTAAATGGTAGAAATGGAGAATGACATAAATGGTGATTGATTATTCACGATTCACACATGCATGTGATATAAATGAACTAAATGTTGAATATAGTATAAGATAAGTGAGTACAAGGAAAACTAGTTTTAGCGCAATTATTATTACCGCAATAATAATTGCCAATACACTTTTACCGGCAAATACTTAACCTAAATAAAAATTGTAACGTTAAAACCAAACGTCTAAGATCATCCACAACAGAGCACCCTAAATTGGGTGTTTAAATGGATCCCTTGTGTTTATATCATTAATTTTACGCTAATACTTGATAACCACCCATTTTCTCCAACCCAGCACCTCAAAAAAAATTATTAAATAGGTCCCATAAATAATTCTATATCATTATATTTCAACAAAATTTATTTAATTTATTAAGATTTATTAAATAGGACCAACAAAAAAGAAGAGAGAGGGTGCTTCCATAGCCACCTTCTCCATAGCCACCCATATCTTTTACTCCACAATCGGGATGCCTATTTAATGTGGTGCTAAATAGGTTAAACATCCACCATTATAGATGGTGTAACTCAACAATCTGCGATGAAACACGGTGCAATTATATGTTTGAACTAAAAAACTCACACAATTTGTGAAGTATACCTATGAAGTGATAGAAGCCGCCATCATTGTGCTTGGTGGATCCTCGCCGGAACTAGCATGCTAGAGAGAAAGGAGACGAAACAAGAAAGAGAAAAAATGTTAGACTTTCATGGTATTTTTTTTTGAGAAATGCTAACAATTAATTGCTATAAGAAGTTTAAAATAAATTTTTTATTTTGGGATTTGTATATTCACACATCGAAACGTAAAAAATCAATTTTTCCTACATGAAAGTTATCAATTATTTTCATTTTTAAATTTAAGATCACTTGTTAACAAGATTTTTTTTAATGAGCGCAAACAGTAAAAACTATATGAAACTCTATATGTTACTCTACTAATTTTTTTTACTGTATAAGTTTTACAGGCAATAATAATTGCCACTACACATAATTTTTTTTTAATAATTGCTACTATTTAATTGCCACAAATATTAGATGAAATGCCGGCAATTAGGTTGTTGCCACTAAATTGTTTCCTGGAAAAGTCAAAGTTGGTGTAGGGAAACGCTTATAACTTCAATGTTAATTTTTTTTGTGTGGATAAAGATGATATGTTGTATTATTGGGTGGTTTTGGATCATTAATATTTGTTGAACGATTGATGTGAAGATAGAAGAAAATTAGAAGGTTTGAAGATTAAACACAAGTGATTGGACTTTAATCTAGTGCTGTGTGAATTAAAAAAAAGAGAATGCTAACTAGTGTCCTTGGGACGTTAGTTAAAATAATAAAATAAGTAAGTTTGCATCGAAAAATAATATAATTATTGCTAAGAAAAAAGTAAATATTTGTATTTTCAAGACAAAGTTTCTATTAATGGATTTCTTAACCATTGCCTTTAGGGCACTAGTTAACAAGACCCTTAAAAAAAATAAAATGTGGAGGTCTGTCATAAAATAGAACACACATTAATAACATTAGTAGTGTTTAAGTTGTGGTATTTAATTTTTAAATACCTAGAGTGTGCGAGTGGTGATTATTATTTTTTATTCCTGCATATGATCGATAATCCAACTTAGTTTGCTATCTTTCCTTCATTTATCTAATGAGTTTGTTTGTTTCCTCATCTTTTGTGAGTATGTTTATTTTTTATCTTATCCACGAAAGTTGTTAAACTGATTAATTAATAAGTTTCCTTTTTATCTTATCAGCTAGAGTAACTTCTACTGCAATTTTAGCTAAATTCAGTTACAAAGTTTTATATATAAATAGAGGACTCTACTCAGTTCAAAAAACATACTAAAGAGTTCTATTGAGTTGTCGAGAACTCTTTCTCTCTTCTCCATCCAGCTTATGTTAACGAGCTATTTTTCTCCTCGTTTTTGTTTTCTCTTCTGCCCCTTCTGAATTAAGAGTGTTTTTAAGACCATTGTCTCTTCAAGCAAAATTTCCATTCATAATTAAGAATGGTCTCAAGATAATAATGTTCGATAATATATGTCCTTCAGAATAATGAGTATTTTTAAGATCATAATCCTTTTTTCAGGAATGACGTCCTTTCGAAATGATGGATGATTTTAAAAGTACAGTCTGTTTTGGTATTTTCTTCCTTTGGAGAAGTTAGAGGTTATAATGGTGATAGTACCATATTTGAGTGGTCATAGTACCATATTTGGAGAAAGTTAAAAGTTAGAATGGTTGTAACATCATATTTGAGCGGTCTTTGTACCGTAATAGAACAGTCACAATATCATATTATAGTGGTTTCAATATTAAACTCGAGTGGTCTTAATAAGCCATATATTTGAGGGTGTAATTCTCGAACCGTTAGTTATAGTGTAGTAGTTAATCACACGATTGTCGCTGAACTTATTTTTATCTTGAAGGCAGAATGGTTGATAGTTTATCTTACACAATTTTAGATAGTGCCTCAGAATGTGTTAAAGAGAGTGGCTTAGTCATGACTCAACCTAGTAATAACTTTAGTAGATAAAAATTCTCTTTCAAAAATAGACTTTGAAAATTCAAATATAAATATAAGAGTTTCGAAATCCAAATTAATCCAACAATCTTAAGATAGAACAATTGCAATTCCAACAATATTATAATATGTCATTATAATACATTGTCTTCGGTATTCTTTGAACTCTTTATTAAGTGGTATTTTGATGGGAAGATTCATACTTGAAGGAGAATTATAAGAGAAATACACATATTTTTTATTAGATGAAGATGTGGTGTCTTTTTTTTATTTTAGATATTGATGATTAAATAACTAAATTTCTGTTTTTTTGGTTTGCAGAAACAGGGATCAGGTTTTTAATGGGCCGGATCGTATTATCCCAAACCCAATAACTAAATTACTGTTAAATAAATTTTTATATATCAATTAAGGATGAAGAATCACTTTTGCTGCATTCTCTTCAAAGAAAACAAAACACCACCAGGCTCGAGTTTTGATGAACATAGTGCATTATGCTAAAAGTGACACTAATTAACTCCATTACCTCACTTATATACTTTTCTATATTTAGATGAGGAATGAATTCTCACAATTTTTTTCAATTGTTACATTCTAAATTTCGACACGCACTAATCAAATTTATGGCCAGCAAACACTACTTTTTGTTTTCCACATCTCATGTACACGTAAACTACACAACTACCATGTATCCCTACGTTGTCATTAATAGTTAGTCATATACAAATTCACATTGGGGTTTTGGTAAACTCAAGATGATAGTAAACATGCATTTAGTATATCTTTAATATCACGGTAGGTTGGTAGAGTGTACCACCGTTGTGATTTTGTAGAAACTACAGCAATGATGGATACAAATTTTTTGAATAGTGAGGCACTAACATCTCTTTCAATTATTATTAAATGTAGAGTTTTAAAGATATTGTAAATAGTCATTTTGGTTTCTAAATGTTTGAAGTATTATCATTATAATATCTAAATTTAACAAAGTTACTAACATATCTTCAAATATATCCTTTGTCAGTAATTTTATCGATCAATTTTACCAAATCTCTATTATAAACATTTGCCTTGCCTAAAAGCAATAGTACACATGGCACTTTAAAATGCAATAACTCATTTAATGATTTTCTAACATCATATTCCTCTCATTTAAATCTATTATCCATATCATTTTTGTAGTGATTAAAATAAAATTGTTGACTAAAAATGAATTGTTTATGGTG
>Ga0315913_1003072_pt1 | contig 19939 bp, 4 predicted proteins | sample MpolsnodulesMG_FD_207736 | JGI IMG/M metagenome (GOLD analysis project Ga0315913, IMG submission 207736) | Medicago polymorpha root nodule microbial communities from Los Angeles, California, United States - small nodules | ecosystem: Host-associated > Plants > Roots > Nodule | place: USA... | reverse complement strand
TCTCAAAAACGCAACAAACACAAACAAAGAACAAGGCGAGCATCAACGATCACAGAAACAAAATAAACAACATGATCAAAACTTAAAACGAAAACACAAAAAAACGGACAAAAACAAGGTGAATACGAACACAAAAATTTGATAAACAACAGGAAAGGTGTTACCTTTAATCACAGCTAAACACACAAACTTCAAAAACGTCAGAATCGTGGGAGATGATGATGTTTTTGGAGGGGTGAAAATGGAGGAAGTTTTAGCGGGAAGAAGAAGGGTCAATGACGTTTTTGATGTTCTGAAATGTGAAGAAGGAGGTATGGGTAATGTAGGGCAAAATGGGAAAAGCAGAAAAAATAAATTGAAAAGTGAAAACTCAACTTTTTCCAATTCAATCAAATTAGTCTCAGAACACATGACTTCCTTCTTGCCATGCGTACAAGACAACACAACATGCAGGGCGACAGCTCAACATGGCTAACAGAGCACTTGGACGGAGGGACCTTTTTGATGGACGTCTGACAAATTCAGGGACTAAGTTGATATTTCGCATAATTGAGGAACGAAGTTGGCCGACGCGTAAAAATTCAAGGACGATTTTGATGGTTCACTCTAAAATTAGTGTTCCATTGTTTGGGTTGTCATTAAAAAGATAGAATAGAAATGAATGCAATAGCATCCATTCCATCCTATTTTACTTACATGGTTGGAATCACTGATTACTTTATTTGATCAATGTTTAAATTACAAATACAACCTTATCTTCTTCATTATATTTCCTTTTTTTCCAGCTTCAATGGAATGAAGCTTTGTCCTTTGAGAAACCATTATTTAGTAAATTACTATATTATCCTTATTGGTATGTTGTGATTAATCATGGACAAGGACCAATGAGAAATTTTTCTTATACATTATATATTATTATTTACTTCATATGTATAGTAGATTATAATTAAGGAGAATGTTAAACGTGCCTTTAACAAGAGACATTGGTTAAATATCTATAAAAAATCATAAAAAACAATATAATCATTATTTGGTTAAAAGACAATGTTAATCAGTGCCCCAGAGCACTACTTCCTCCGGTCTCAAATATAAGAAAAGATTCATTGAGTATTTAATGTATTTGGTCTACATTGTAAAGCAGATACATTAATTATTTAATAAACCTAAAAAATGAATCTTTTCTTATATTTGAGACCGGAGGAAGTAGTTAAGAAGCAAATATAGTGTGAATTGTATGGAAATTGTGTTGTCAATCCCTTACAAAGCCAATAAAATGTCTTTTTTAATTTAAAATTTTCTCTTTATAATTTTCTTAACTAGTGCCCTGGTTAACATGACCCTCGGTTAAAAGTACACCTTATAAAGTATTTTGAAGACAAAACTTATATTCATGGATTCTTTAACCAATCTCAGGTTGAAAAGACCCTATAATAATTAATTAAGTTTAGAATGGCAGAAGATGTTCATCAACTGAAGAGTATAAACAGTGCGTGGCATATCCAGAGGTTTCTATGATTATCGTGTGAATCAAGTAGAGTGACAAGTGTCCAGTGGCTTCAACACTCTGCTACGTGTCTCCCGAACTTTCCTTCTCTACTGTACTAACTTACATCACTTTCTGTAAACTAATTCAAGTGCTTATAATCCATCAAACTGAACTATAAAACCTCACACTACTAGATTAAGCAACGAACATAAACTAAACTACTTGCAGAAGTAACTAATTTCAACAACTTAGAGGCATAGTTTCTCCAATCTTTTGGCCCTATTTCATTTGTAATCATGTTGAAGCCTACGGTACAATTTTTTTTATATATATTTCAATATCATCAATGAATTCTTTTTCCTATTTTTGGCTATTAAATTCTTCTTAATGTGACTTAATTTTATGGTGCAGATGGGTAATTGGTTGGTTCTGATAAAAAATGGATTCGGAGGAGGAGGTAAATCAGCATACACAACCTCAACTGTGCCAAAAATGAAAGCATATGCGCCACCAGCATCTGATTATGGACACATTCATCACGGACAACAACATGGGAAAGCATCATCCAAGTCAACAAAACAAGACTTCGTACCAATTTACGTTGCCGTTGGAATGATAGCTTTGTCAACAATGTTGGGTATCCATACAGCGTGGCAGAACCTAAGGAATAACCCAACCGTGCGTGTGAAGAAACAAAGGAGAGAGACTGTTCCTGAAGTAGTGGAACCCGATCATGTTATGGAGGAATCTGATAGATTCTTTAAGAACTCATTCTTTAGGAAAATTGCACATGTTCAGGAACGTAGTTATCCTGATCATAACCAAGTTTCTAGTCCGATTCACAGAGATGCTTATGCTTATCAACCTCGCGCTGAGACTCTTAAGTCTGTTGGTGTTGATCCATCTCATGTGTGACTGTCACTCTAATTAATTACTCAAGTTTCTGGTTTTGTAATATTATTTCCTTTTAATGTTGTTATTGTGGATAAATAAATCAATCGATGGATCTGTTTGGTTTGGTATATAAGTAAATTCGATACTTGTTAATCACACGAAAATTTTGTGGTGGTTAATCCAGCTAAGTATAGACCTGAGTTGTGTGCTATTCATTTAGGGGAGGATCCATGGCTTAGTTTTTAGTTTTTAGCGTGGTTAAAATAAAAGTGTAAAAAAAATATTGTCCATTGAAAATAGTACACTTAGTAGTTTTATTCGAGTTAGTTAGTTTTTGTTAATACAAGTTCATTTGTAGCTCTAATAACCAATTGAAACAAATAGCCACCATTTTTCTCTAAATCATCCTTCCTATCACAAATAATTGTTAACCGAGTTTCATTCATAATAGGATGAATAAAACAAAACACTCAAGCTATGGACGTCAAACACATAGTAGGATGTGTCCACCATGATCTAATCACCGTGCTTTAATGTTAAAGGATGTTAAAATTGTATCCTTTGATATTTGATATGAATCACCGCCGTGACATCAATTTAATAGAGTCTAAAACATTAACCATGACTAGTTCTCGTTGAAGAAATATATGACTATAAAGATTTTTAAATATACCACACAGCCATCTAAAGGGCATGCAACATTCACATTGCAATTTACGACTGAACAAAGACCACCAAATGACTGAGCAAGTTTCACAATGCTGTTAGACATACACAAATAATAGCCAACAAAACTAACATTAAGCTTCAAATAATGAAAAGTCCCCGAATAAATGCTGGGAAGAGTATATTTTGCACGAGCCTCAATAGAAAAAAGAGACATTCACCTGAGGATCCGACATCAAATCTTATAAGCCGCATTAGGGTCAGAACGGCTTATTGAGGCTTACAACTTATTATAAAGGCAAGACTTATGCTGAAAAATCTATATTGAAGTAAATAAGTCAGGTTTAGATAAAAAAAAAAAAAAAGTCCAGAGTCTAATATACCGGTATGTTTATGCATATTATTAAAACTTATTTTTTATTTATATTAAACATAAAAGTAAAAAAATCTAACTCAAATAATAACATTTTAAATAAGTTTTAAGTCCTTATAATAATGAAATGAAATAGGCATTTAAGGCCTTATAGTGATAGACGAGTCTTAGAGTGAAATAGACTTTAAGATCGATTTAACATATTTAGAAGTAGATAAAATGAACTAATTAATGATTTTAATATGAAATAGGTCTGTAAATAGACTTTCAGACCATACTTTTAAATAGGCTAAACAAGGTCAACAAAATAGGTCTACGAAAAGTCATAAGTCAGACTCAGGCTTGCAAAAAATTTCATAAGTCAGACTCAGGTCTACCAAAGCCAGGTCTGACCTGGCCTATTCCCATCCTTAAACCCCATTGATAGAAAAACCGTCACCTAAACTATTTTTTAAAGTAAGATACACTAACAACAAAGAGTATTTCAGAAAAATTCTCACACAAAATGAATACATCAAATTCGATGTTATCTTTCATTAATTGATATACGTGGAAAAATATTATAGGTTGTTTGGTTCTATGTCCAATTACTCGACATCACGTTTCGATGCTGATTTCACTAAAAAAAGTAATATGTTTTTGATTCTCGTGTTTCAATGCCAATATCGCCGCAATTTTACAAGCTACAAATTTAAGCCTGACTCTCAATGCATGTTTGCTTTTGAGTATCCTCCAAAACAAACACTCATTAAGAGGAGCTTATAATTGGAAATCAATGAGTAAATAAAGTTACCCAAATTTCTTTTATTTGAGAATGTAAATTGAATGTCAAACACCACCTTAAAATTCAGAAACACTAAAAAATATTAAAGTACAAATCTAGCTAATCATTGAAAACGCCTAACTTTTTTGTTGTCGTCAACCCTGGCCTGACCTACTCTTATTCTTGAGCCCTCTTGATTGAAAAATTGTCACCTAAACTATTTCTTAAAATAAGATACACTAACAACAAAGAGTATCACAGATAAATCCTCACATCAAATTCCATGTCAACTTTCATTAATTGATATACGTGAAAAAGTATTATAGGTTGTTTGGTTCTATGTCCAATTACTCGACATCACGTTTCAATGTCGATTTCACTACAACTTTAAGAATTAATATATGTGAAAAAAGCAATTGGTTGTTTGGTTCCGTATAAAGTTACTCGATCTCGTATTTCAAATATCGCCGCAACTTTAAGAAGCTACAAATTCAAGCTTGACTCTGAAGACATGTGTGCTTCCGAGCCACCTTAAAATTCACATACACAAAAAAAAAAATGAAATACAAACCTAACTAATCATCGAAAACGCCTAACTTAACAATCTTTATTAGTTGAGTTAGGTGTAATCAAAATAAACCCATGTTTTCTCTCTGTTTGCGATGCAAGTAAAAGCACATAAAATTAGTCTAAGAAAATGAAAAGTTGAAAAATGACAACGTGGCAAGATATAATTGGGAACAGTCACGTGGAGCATAACACCATTGGTTAAAACAGCTCGCAGGAAGTGTGACCTTGAGATCTAAATAAAAACCGCAACTGCTCGAGGAGTCTCTTGTTCGAATGAAACAAACATACCAGTGATCTTAGAAACTTCTCTATCATTTCATCGTTAGGGTTTCATCGAGAGTTCAATATGGGAGAACGAAAGCGAATTCCTCTCGGAATTTTTGCAGTGATCTTCTTCGTAATTTGTTCTTCATCGTTACACCTTCTTCATGCTTCCGATGATGCCGATGACGCGGTAATTCATCTTCTCTCTCTCTCTTTTTTTTTTTGGTGTTTGTTTGATGATTGAACTTGGATCCATGTTGTTTTTATGAGGCTTAAATCGAGGAATTGTTTTATGTTGTGATTTCTTTCAGATCTTCTACGAATCATTTGATGAGGATTTTGATGATCGTTGGATTGTTTCCGATAAGGATGAGTATAACGGTAATTAATGCTCTTAACTCAACTCACTTTCTTCTTTTGGAATTTGTTTCATTAATTGTGAGTTAATGGAATATGCGGTTGATTTTTGTTTTTTTTTTTTTAATTTCAGCGTTCGTTTTCTTTTGTTTCATTCAATTTTTTTGGAGTGAATTTCTTACTCACTAGCATATAACTCCAATTTCAAATCTATTTCAAAATAAATTCTTGTAGGTTGAAGGAATTGCATGAAAATGTTGAGTGAAAAAAGAAAGAAAAAAAATCAAACAAACAAGAGTATTTGTTGGACACATGATTGGATGAATGATGGTATTTGTAAATTTACTATGATTCTAGGATAGTAAACAACTCTTGAAAAGTAGTATAGTGGTATTAATAGTGTTTATTTTTATTTACAAAAAGATTGGCTTCCTTGATGTCAATATTTATTATTCCCGACTCCTTTCGTGTTTAACAAATTAGAGTTAGATCCCTTACATCCTTATAAGTAGAGGAATGTTCAGACTTTAGGTGAGGTGAATGTAAACTATGCCCTAAAAGTAATTGGTGAAATTCTAATGTGTTTCCTTAGGGCGTTGGTTAAGGAGTTAAAAATTGAAAAGTGCCTATTTATAAAAATAAAATAAAAAAACATACAGGTTCACAAGTTACCAATTTTTTTGTCCATAAATAGTTTTCTGATTCTTGATTCTTTAACAAGTGTCCACAGGTTTCTTTTTTTGTCCATAAATAGTTTTCTGATTCTTGATTCTTTAACAAGTGTCCACGGGTTTCTTTTTACCATTTGCTTAATTATGTAAGGGTTTTGCTTGCAAGTTTCTTAACACGTCCCTTTATCAATGGCTTATACTAAGAGAAGCAAATTTTGAACATTGTGTTCTTAATGTATAAACGCTTTATTATTTATTTAATATTTCAACTTTCATTTTTCAAGTGGTACGACCTTGTTAGCATATCTTAAACAAAGCAAATGCTAACAATTGCTTTCATGGCACTGGTTAATAATTGAAAAATGGAAAGTACTAAATAAAAAATGAATATTTATTCGCTATCAATGTAATGTTACACTTTTCAATAATTATTTTTTATCTCTTTCTCAATAAGTGTTCTTGAAGATACTTGCTAGCAAGATCCCTCTGAAATGGTTATAGAATATAATATTGGAAAGTGGAACGTTTTAATTTACCAGTATATGTATTTGTGGCAGTGATTGACTGAATTTTTGTGATGATTATGAAAATAAGAGTCGACTGTATACAAGCAAATTGTAGATTTCCAATCATATTTTCTAAGAAAGGATAAATTGTGTAGATTCACAAATTTCTGGTACTTTTGTGGAATGGAACTTCAGAATGTGTTTCACTTTACTGTTTCCTTAGATTTGCATACATACCTTGTCCTTAAAATTTAGTTTTGCATGGCCTTCCCTAGGTTCATGTTTTTGCTCGTTGTGTTCCCTTGGTAGTGGGTGCATATTGGATGCAATTCGACTGAAAAGATCCACATCTCCCTTCAGTTATAGTGACTTGATAGATAATCTGTTCTTGCAAAACTTTGTATAATATTTGATTTGTTCTGTGCATTCTAGGCATCTGGAAGCATTCAAAGAGTGAGGGGCATGAAGATTACGGGCTTCTTGTTAGTGAGAAAGCAAGAAAGTATGCTATAGTTAAAGAACTTGATGAGCCTGTGATTCTTAAGGATGAATCAGTTGTTCTTCAGTTTGTGACTCGCCTTCAGAATGGCCTCGAATGTGGTGGTGCATATCTAAAATATCTTCGACCACAGGAGGCTGGTTGGAAACCCAAGGAATTTGACAACGATTCTCCCTATTCTATCATGTTTGGTCCTGACAAGTGTGGGGCCACAAACAAGGTGCACTTCATTTTCAAGCATAAGAATCCGAAGAGTGGGGAGTATGTTGAACACCATCTCAAGTTTCCCCCATCTGTTCCTTCTGACAAGCTATCTCACGTGTACACTGCTATTTTGAAACCCGACAATGAGTTGCAAATTTTGATTGATGGGGAACAGAAGAAAAAGGCAAATTTCTTATCTTCTGAGGATTTTGAGCCTTCCCTTATCCCTCCCAAGACAATCCCAGATCCTGAAGATAAGAAACCTGAGGACTGGGACGAGAGAGAGAAAATCCCAGACCCAAGTGCAGTAAAGCCTGATGACTGGGATGAGGATGCACCCTTGGAAATTCTTGATGAAGAAGCTGTGAAACCTGAAGGATGGTTAGATGATGAGCCTGAGGAGATAGATGACCCAGAGGCTACGAAACCAGAAGATTGGGACGATGAAGAGGATGGTGAATGGGAAGCCCCTAAGATTACTAACCCAAATTGTGAAACAGCCCCTGGTTGTGGTGAGTGGAAAAGGCCAATGAAGAAGAATCCAGCATACAAGGGAAAATGGCATGCCCCCCTAATTGAAAATCCAGCTTATAAGGGTATATGGAAGCCTCAGGATATTCCAAACCCTGATTACTTTGAGCTTAAAAATCCCGATTTTGAGCCTATTGCAGCTATTGGTATTGAGATTTGGACAATGCAAGATGGCATATTGTTTGACAGTATTTTGATCGCTAAAGATGATAAGGTTGCCGCTTCATACCGGGAGACTACATGGAGGCCCAAGTTTACTATTGAGAAAGAGAAACAGAAGGAAGAAGAAAAGGACACTGAATCAAGTGGTCTTGCAAGCATACATGTAATGTCATCTGGCTGTTTTCTCTTTCTCTCTCTCTTTAACTCCTACTGTTTTTTGTCTGGTCTTTGTTTTCTTGCATTTTCTCCTCTTTCTTATGCATGATTTTACTTTTTGCCCTTGCAGAAGAAGGTATTTGACCTGTTATACAAGATTGCAGACATTCCCTTCCTGAGTGCCTACAAGCTTAAAATACATGTAAGTAAAAAAAAGCAAATCAGTTGATAAGGACAATGCATAATATATGCAAGGTCTAGGGTTCGAACCTTGGACACCATCAAAAGAAAGATGTAATGTTTCACTTTGTGGAATATGACTTGAATTCTGTGTTGATTTGCAGGATCTCATTGAAAAGGGTGAAACGCAGCCGAATCTCACAGTTGGAATTCTTGTAGCCGTTGTGGTTATTGTCTTGACAGTGTTCCTTCGTATCGTATTTGGTGGGAAGAAAAAGCCAGTAAGTATCAACTCCCTGTAGCCAAAAAAACTCTGTTATCATTTCCTATATGTTAATCACCGGATCATGTCTCTTGTGCAGGCAAGAGTGGAGAAAACAAACACACCCACCGCAGAAACTTCCACTAACCAAGACAATGGAGAGAATGAAGAAAACAAAGAGGAGGAAACATTGAAGGCTCCACGTCGGAGGGTAAAGCGAGATAATTGAAATGATTTAAACTAGACAGAGGCGGCCTATCAAGATCACTAGCACACAAATTTTGAGCTTAGTTGGAGATTAGGTCAATTCCATTTCTACATAGAACTTTCTTTGCGATTTTCTCATTCACTTTTTGACAGATGATATGCATAAGGAGTGTAGATCAGATATTCTGCGTAGTGCCGGTCATTTTGGAGACTTGAGTACTTTTAGCTTATTCAGGTTGTACAATGATTTTTCTTTATCTTTGTAGTTATGTAGCTCAGAAATCAATTTGCAAAACAACATTCCTACTGTTAACTATATTCCTGATTTTAAGCATGTGCTTGATCCAATGTTATGACTATGTGGCCATAATGGTTGAAACCTGCGTTGTTTCTTATGCGTACGAGTGTTTGGATCATCGACCCATAAGTTTTCTGGAACTTTTCTCTTCATGGATTTGCTTCTAACCATTAGTTATCATGTTTTCAATAGCCTTCGTTTTATTAATAACTTTTGTGTAGAGATTTGCAAACAAGTTTTTTAAGAACTGCTTTATAATTAAATTATTTTTTCTTAATTAATCATTAGTATAATCTAATTGTTACCAACTTGTTTGTTGACATGCATTTTCTTGACAACTCTTCTACTTCAAGGAAGCAGGGCCAACCAATATTTTAAGAAAGCTCTTTGAGAGAAAGAAAAGAAACATCAATGTTCTCCTCGAACTAACACTCTAAATTGGTTTTTGAACTATTAAAACCCATTAAAAGGTTTTTTTTTTTGTCAAATTAAATGGTTTTTAACTATACTCCATTCAACATTGAGTTCTTCAATTATTTGACATATTTAATAAACCATAAACTATGCAAATACATTAATATAGTTCCTAAAGTAGCATTATAAAAAATAATATTTAGTCCTGAACACTACAAAATGTATTGTTAAATACTTCAATTAATTCAATATTTCAATCACTATTCTCTTCTTTAATTTCTTCATTTAAATTACAAAACAAATCAAGTATATGAATGTTCCTTGAATTGGCATGAATCTCATTTACTTGGCAAAGGGGCAAGCAATATACCGCTGTCTAAAACATCAGGAATGTTCAAAAAGTTGATTAATACTGCAGGTTGAAAATGATGACGTTAGAGAAAAGATGAGATTATGGATTGAAAGACTTGGTTGGGGTATTTAACAAAAAACTTTTCAAAGTTGAGGGACTATATATATATATATATATATATATATATATATATATATATATATATATATATTGATGTATTTTTTACAGTTTAGGGAACATTAACGAGACATCAACACGGTCTAGTTAAAGAATGAGGAAATAATTTAGGGACCTTTTGAAGTATAAAAACTGCAAGTAAATTTAGTATACTACATTGTTGCGATGGAAAGCTATACCAAATCAATGAAAATTTGTCGTTGACACATTTGAGAAGGCTGAAAAACACATTTAAATGACGAAAAGCTCCGGCGGCAGTTAACTGTTGAGGAATTTATCGGTAGTTAACTGCCGATGCGATCCTGCTACAAATCTGGCAGAAGCTCTCTCATCCATTATTACTCTCATTTTACCAAAAAAATTGAAATCTCTCTCAAAATCTCTCTAAAAAACCCAACCAAATTTATTCAACAAAATCACAAGCAAGTAATCATAAAGATATTAACTTACATTTTAATTGTTATAAATGTTTTTTTTTTTTTAGTTTGTGAGTAGATTTAATTTATTTTAGTTTTTGAGTAGATTTACATGTTATAATTCATTTTTAGAGTAGATGTTAGTTGATTAATTTAATTAAAATGTTTGCATGATGTTTATGTTATAGTTTAGAATTTTAGGGTTATTTTTTATTTTAGTGTTTTATATTTATTTTTTTATTTTAGTTTTTAAGTAGATTTACATTTAAGAGTATATGATTTATTTTTAGAGTAGATATAAGTTGAATAATTTTGTTATACTTTTTGCAATTTTATGTTTTTTTTAGAGTTTAGGGTTATTTTTATGATTTTTAGGGTTTATGTATAATTTGCATATCAAGTGTTTGATGAAATGTTTGAATGAGTTTTTCATTGATTGTTTTTAATTTCTTATTGTGTAGATTTGAAACAATGGCCGGGTGGATCGACGTTCATGCACAATTCAATGGCGGAGAACCTTAGAGGTTGAAGGTTCGGTGCCTTGGCGTAACATTAAGAGGTTTCAAGGATGAACTGAATGAATTCAACCAAGGAGTCAACCCCGGAGACACAAGGAGGGTGAAATACGTTCGGTATAAACGTCCAACGCTCGACGAGGGAGAATATCATTTAGTTGGGTGGAATTAACGAACGACGAAAACGTGACGAGCATGTTTTGGGAGCACAACAAGTTCCAGTGGATCGATATGTGGGTAACGTTGCTGAGATCAACTGAAGATATTATCAACAATCTGATTCCGCCAGAAGGTCGTGATTAGGTAGGTAATGCACCTTCCAACTACAACAATTGTCTTCCTTTGAATGAAGTAATTCAAACTTGTTAAACTGCAGTTCCCAAGCATTCACCCGACATTCCTATTGTTCCTTTCAAAAGATTAAATCCTTGTTAGGCTAGTTTAAATGAAGGTATTGAAGTGTCAAGGAATGCACCTCATTCTTTTGACACTTGAATACCATTATTTAAACCAAGCCTAACAAGAATTTAATCTTTTGAACGGAACAATAGAAATGTCGGATGAATGTTTGAGTCCTGTTGTTTAGCAAGTTTGAATTTACCCCATTCAGGGGTAAGAAAATTGTTGTAGTTGGAAGGTACATTCCCGAATGTAATGTAATGATATGACATATTTAGGAGCTTTATGTAATGTAATGTAACCTTTATTCGAAATTATTCAATACGCGACTTTAATCGAAATTATTCAATACGCGATTTCGCTTCAAATTTAATCAATACACAATTTCGCTTCAAATTTAATTTAATCAATACACAATTTCGCTTCAAATTTATTCAAAATGTTCCAAGATTATTCAATAACAAACATTCCAAAATTATTCAAGATTATTACAAGCCATTACATTATTTAATCATCTCCCTCGTCGCTTATCTCAATTGGGTTGTCCTCGATAGTCCATGGACACCTTCTTTTGGTCGAGGACCAAAATAGCATGTCCTCCTGCTCCTCCTCAACATCGACTGATTGTACACCAGCACCTTCGAATCCTTCTTTTTTATAGAACCATCACAAACAATTTTGTGCCATGTCATAGACAATTTTTCTTTCTTCTTCTCATCACCCTCATTTTTGTTCAACTGAACGTTACCCTGATTCTGATTCTGAGACATATCTACATAAAAAAAAATGGCGATCAAAACCTAAACTAAACAACAATGCCATAAAATCATACAATTAAAACCTAAACCTAAACTATCATCGAAACCTACACCTAAACCTAAACAATTCTAACAATTCTACAACAATTCATCAAAACCTAAATCTAACAATTCAATAAAACTTCTATTACAATTCTAACAATTCATAACAACCTAAACCTAAACAATTCTAACAATTCTATCCTAAACCTAAACCTAAACTATCCTAAAATCATAAAATCAAAACCTAAACCTAACAATTCTAACAATTTTAACAATTCTACAACAAATCATCAAAACATAAACCTAAACTATCATAAAATCAATAAAACCATTATAATCAAAATTTAACTAAAAAAAACTAACAATTCAATCACAAAACAACAATGCAATAAGATTCAAAAAACTTACTTGTTTTTGTGCTTGAAATTGGCTTGCAATGGCTGAAAATCGCACCTAAGAGAATGAAAAACACAACAATGGAGTTTTGGAAACTCCTATGTCTATTTTGTTCTCATAGCAGATCATCTGCAGTTAACTGCCGAAGTTTTCCTCGACAGTTAACTGCTGCCGGTTCCTTCATAATTCAGCAGTTAACTGCCGAGGGGCATTTGAGTAATTTACATGTGTTTATCAGCATAAACAAATGTGCATACAACAATTTTCCGAATCAATACACTCACTAGCTTTGAAATATATGATATGAAAAACATAATTCATAATATCCAGTTGAAGAATGTTAGCAACACACATTTTAATACACTTTTCAACACACTTTTTTTTATTGGTTAAAATTTACATGGGTCCCACCAAATCATGTGGGTCCCATACAAATTTGGTGGGTCCCATGTGAATTTTAATCAATTAAAGAAAGTGTGTTGAAAAATATGTGTTAAAATGTGTGTTGCTTGCATCTCTCTATTCAGTTTAATTTGTGGTAGCACGAATGCTCAGTGCTCCGGGAGGGCAAAACAAAAAATACTCTTTTAGTGGGTTAAGTCCTTCTCACAAGAAAGGTAAAATACTTTGTTAGATGTGGACAAGACTAATTATACTTGGGTTGGATAGTGAATCGGTACAATGTATTATGTTAGTATTCTTTTTCCCATTACTCTATTTCTTTATCTTGCGTAAGTTCTTTATGATTTAACTTTATCTTTCAATTAAACAATTCAAACTAAAGTTAAATATATCAAATGTTATTTATAACGAGATTACATGATTTTAAAATGGGTTTTTCACTTTCCATTATACACTTAAATAAATTTACATATAAGACTGTTATAATATAAGATTGTTATAATGTTAATGTCGTTAAAAATGATAAAAATTTACATTTGCTATACTGTTAGTGACATGCCAAAAAAAGATAAAAATATTATTACATGATAATGTAAATGAGTTTTATATTGTCTAATATGCATAGATTAATCTACTACAAATAAAGTTAAATTATATCCAAAAATTCTAGTTTAACTGACAAAATGCCGAAATTGTTAGGTCAGATGCCATGATCGGAGTTCGAACCCCGGTACCTCCACTTGTGTGTGTGAGTTTATATGACTTTGCCATTTCCTCTATTTACCAAAAAAAAAATAAAAATAAATTACTTCAATATTAAAAAATGTATTTATTTATTTATTACACATTTCATATGGGCTTCATAGCCGCTACATATGGGCTTTTTCTTACAAGTCCAATTGCCATAGTCAGAGGTGAAGTCTCGCACACGGCACAGCAAGCTATAAATATCTCTTCATTCCTTCTCATAATTCACAAACCCTAATACCCTTTTCCAGCGCCGTCGTCTTTTACGCTATCGCGCAAAAAAAATAACAGAGCTGCGATATGGCACTGTCACTCTCTTCTGAATAGTGCTATTCAAATTCAGCGCTGAATCAGATGAAGATCATGGGATACCTATTTTTGATTCTAAGGTTTTCATTGCAACGATTTTATTTTTTGTAGTTTTTATTACATTAAACAACCTGATTTTGTTTTATACTCAGACATGCTACGTACTTATGAGATTTTATGTTCTACGTACTTGTTTGGTTAATAATCAGAACAGTACAGTTTATGTTTTTAGTTTTGCGCTTGTATACTTATTTATTTTCATTCTTTCAAAGGTTGGTTAAAGGATATTAATGATAATCATGACGATGACGATGATGAATATGATAATGGTGACAAGAGCCTTGTGGCACAAGCAATGTAAGTATAATATTATTATTCATTACGTGTGTGTGTGTGTGTTTTCACCTGCTAAAATTTTATTAATGGCACAAGACCAAACACAATAGAGCATACAACACAAACACAACTACAGAAGTATACAAGTGTGTGTGCCTACGAAAAAAATTCTATATTAATAGTGGAATTATTCAAAAAGTGTGATTAGCTTCAGATTGAATATTTTTCCCATACTTTTTATTGTTTGTCTGAATAATAGTAACTTGTTGGTTTAAGGTACCGTCAGAGAAAGCAAAATATGAAAAATTTCTTACAACAAATATTTAGTAATTATCTGTGTGTTTTATACATTGCATTCATTTCATTCATAGCTGTGAATTATTTTCATATGAATAGTGTTGTGTAGGAGAATTTGAATAAACCGCTATTTTTGTTGTTCGAGATTGACTACACTGCATGTGAAAATGATTGAAATGAATAAGTTAATAGCAGCGGCTATCAGTAAAAGAATTGATATAATTAGGTTTTTTTTTTAAACTATTACTTTAATAGTTGGATTGACAAAATATAATGAAGTAAGAAGTCCAAACTTTAGTTGGTCGGTGCTTTTCCTGGAACTATAAAATATGATATGTTATTAGATAGATAATTAAAATATTATGTAGTAATAGATCAATTTAAATTGGTGAAATGGGAATCTTCCTATATTTTCTCATAAATATATATATATATAGTCCATACACAATGTTTTGTATGATTGTAGGATGAGCCAAAAATATAATTATGAACGATTGAACTAATTGCAAGGAGACTGCGAGGGTGTACCAGGAGTTCCATTAAGAGCCAATGGAACATAGAGCACCAAGAGGATTTCCATGAACATGATCAACATTGGGAACCAACCAAATGTGGGAAATAGCAATGAAAGTTAAAAGATTGATTTTGAGTTTGCGTATGATCCATACTCACAATCATTTTGAACTTTCATTTCTATTGTTGAAATTTGGTTCGTTCTAAATTTTGATCATGCTCATGAATTTGCTCTTGACGTTCGAAACACACTAATGGTGTTTCAGTGGTTCTTAATGAAATTCTCGGTACGCCCTGGCAATCTCTTTGCAATTTTACTCCAATTGTTCCTAACTATATTGTTGGGAGCTTTAATAAGTATATTTTCCTACTCTTTGCTCCATGGCTCATTCTGCAATTGTACCAAAAATGTGTGTGGATTAAATAGTTATTGATGATTAAATTGAGGAAGATTTTCATTTTTCCAATTTACATCCGTTCATGCACAATATGTTAATAATCGATCTAATAAGACATTACACCTGTTAATTCTCATAGTGGCACCGTTTGAATTTCTTACTAAATGAAATTGTGGTGAAGACCAACTTATTGTACGAATAACTTTTGTTTAGGTTGCATGCCTTTATAAATCTGTGTAGATTTTATATTTTGTCAATCCATCTAATAAAGTAATAGTTGTAAAAAAAAAAGGTCAAATTAGTTAATTAGATCAAATCATAAGTAAAATTTTAAAAATGATAATATTTCATCAATTTTCTTCAATTTAAAAAAACTACCCCTTCATCATCTCACGTGAGTGTGATCTTTCCTAACCCAACATCAATCTTTGCTCTTGAAGTGGCCATAAATGGTTGATACATAGTTTTTATTTTTATTTTAAAAAATTATACAATATATTGAATTGAAGTAAACTAATTAAAAACTGTTATCATTTTTAAAATTTTAGTAAAATTTTGAAGAATTTATATAATTATGTAAAAAAAAAATTAAAAACTATTACTTTGATAGTTGGATTGACAAAATATAATGAAGTAAGAAGACCAAACATTAGTTCGTCGGTTCTTTTGCGGGAACTAACAAATATGATGTTTTTTTTTTGGTCTAGTAGCCTAATGGCTGGAGTTCACACAATTAAATGTGGAGATGTGAGGTGTCTGGGGTTCGAACCTCGGTCCCTACATAAATTATGCAATGTCCCTACGTAAATTATGCAATGTCCCTACCAACTGAACTAAGCTCACGGGGACAACAAATATGATATGTTATTAGATAGATAATTAAAATATTATGTAGTAATAGATCGATGCAAATTGGTGAAATGGGAATCTTCCTATATTTTCTCATAATAATGTTTTGTATGATTGTAGGATGAGCCAAAAATATAATTAGGAACAATTGGACTAATTGCAAGGAGGCTGCGAGGGTGTATCAGAAGTTCCATTAAGAGCCAATGGAATGCTATTGAGTGTATCATGAGCGCCAAGAGGAATTCCATCAACATGATCAATATTAGGAACCAACCAAATGTCAGAAATAGCATTGAAAGTTAAAAGATTGATTTTGAGTTTGCGTATGATCTATACTCACAATCACTCTTTCATTTCTATTGTTGAAATTTGGTTGGTTCTCAATTTTGATCATGCTCATGGATTTTTTCTTGGCGTTTGAAACACACCAATGGCGATTCAATGGTTCTTAATGAAATTCTTGGTACGCCCTGGCAATCTCCTTGCAGTTTCACTCCAATTGTTTCCAACTATATTTTTGGGAGCTTTAATTAGTATATTTTCCTCCTCTTCGCTCCATGACTCATTCCAAAAATGTGTGAGGATTAAATAGTTAATTATGATTAAATTGAGGAAGATTCTCATTTTTCCAATTTGCATCCGTTCATGTACAATATGTTAATTATCGATCTAACAAGACATCACATCTGTTAGTTCCCACAGTGGCACCGACCAACTCTTGTTTAAGATGTATCCTTTTATAAATATATGTAGATTTTATATTTTGTCAATCCAACTATCTTTATGTTTATTATATTAAATGTTAGATCGTGTTGCAAGTAACCCTAATTAACCCTAAGCTCGCTCTTTTAGATTAGCTTAAAAATTCTTTATGAAAAAAGTCATCCTCTGTACATTTTGCCTTTGATCCATACAAGTTTTTTGTTGATTCAATTTCGCTTTCAAACCTCTAAAACCGCCTCCCACTTTTTCCATTTTCCATAAACTGTCATTTTCTCTCGCTTCATTTACGCATATTGTTTTTGGTTCTTAAATATTATTTCAAAAAATTATTTCGATGAATTGAAATTAAATAGTTCAAACAATTATATCGGAATACATAATTCAAAGTGACCAGAAAATCCATCATGGTTTTTTATTCTTTGTGAATTGATCATCATTTGTTTCTCTTTTTCTTTTATTGCTTCTTTCTTCTATGCATGTAGAATTGTTCACAATAATAGTGATCGTTTGAATAAAACTTACTAGTATATTTTTTTTGAAAAAGCTAAATTAGCCCACTCAAATTGATACAGGAGAGAATCGAATCTAAATTAATCCACCCAAATTGGTAGTGGTACAAAGTTCTGACCACTTGCTTAAAGTGTTCATTTTCTTTACCACTCGAGTGAATTTATTGTTGACATTGACCATCAGCATAGTGGGAATAGCCTTACTATTATATATTATTTGCCTCTTTTTTTTTCTTTCCAACATATGCAAACTTACCGGCAATTTACAAATTTCAAAGACAACTTGCAATGTATGATGATTTTGATGATGCTGAGGTTGTTAATGGACCAGCCGGACTGTCTAATGGTTCCAGCAAAGCTTCACAATTTATTAATGCTAAGCTGAAGAAAGTCAAGGTACTAAAATTGAGATTTTATAGAGGGATTCTGGTTTCTTATTTCATTTGTAATCATTGTGACCTGCATTAGTAAGCTACGTACAATAAGTGTCCTTCTAATCTTGAGTTGAATTCCAAAAATCATATTAAAAAAATTCATTGGGATGGGTCTCTTGCTTTCGGTATTTGATTGTACCCTAGAATCTTAATATCAAAAGCTAGTTCATGATATTAGTGTGTCCAACCACACAAATAAATCCAACACAGAACCTTAAAAATGTAAAACTCCAATACAACTTCAATATTCATGAGTTAAGAGTGTCCAACTAGATATATACATCCAACAAGCGAAAAATCTCAGCAGTGTGGGACTCTAGTACAATTTAAATATCCACTCTCACACGCAGCGTGGGTTCTGGGTCTAATTCCCATATTGCTATCCTTAACCCCACTTTGATACCAGTCTTAGGACTCCTCAAGCCAGAGCTTTGTATCATCTTCATCTTAAATTTCCAAAATGTTGAAATCTACTAGAAATTTAAAGCAATCCACTTGTAAGATTACATCTTCAACTTTCGCATGTGGTTTAATAGTAGATCTGTCATCCAATGCGACCGCTATTAAGGTAGGGTTTTCCTCTAGACCAGACAACTTTCTCAAAGTCGAAGATATAATAAGTTACAAGTTTAGCTTCTTGCTAGATGGAGTCAATGCTCCGGATGCAAGCCGATTCTATCACTATAAACCAAGAACAGTTTCTGGTCTCTGCTGAATCAAAAGAAGAAGCACTTGTAGTGATCACTTCTTAATCTTGGTTTATATATTTATTATGTCTTGTTTATAATCTTAAAAAGGTGACCACAAGTCCTTAACAGTTAATTTTTTTATGCATTGTTGCAGCCTTGCAATGTAGTTGAAATGAAAAAATCGGATGCCTCAAAGGATGGTGTACAAAAAGGAAGAAAAATAAAAGATCAGGTGAATTATAGATCTCGAAGTTTGTTTAATATATGATTTGATTTATTGCTGTATAAGGTTAATAATTCCTTAACATGGCTTAAATATCAAATTGGCATGCAAAGTTTGGAAATGTTTTTAAAGCTGGGTTTGTATAGTCAAATTGATCCAAAGAATAAAAAATTTACGTATTTATAAAGGAATGTAATGTAACTTTGACAAGAGTTACTCATACAATAAGTTGATCTCCACATCATGTACCTGTGCGGGAACTATCAGATATGGATCAAAGCAAATTGGTGAAATGGGGATCTTACTCAATTTATTCATAATTATATATTTAATCCACACACATTTCTTTGCATGAGTGCAGGATAAGCCATTGAACAAAGAGGATGAAAAATATACTAATTGAAGTTCACAAAAGTAAAATATAGTTGAAAACAATTGGACTAAAATTGTAAGGAGATTGTTAGGACGCATCGAGAGTTCCACTAAGAATCATTTGAACATCATTGAGCGCGTCCGACCGAAATGCCCTGAAGAATTCTATGGGTATGATCAATATTCAAGAAGTTGATTTCTTGAAGATACATTATAGAAACCTTTAGAGCCCGTTTGATGCACAGGATATGATAGAGATAGGATATGATTAGAAAATGGATAAAGATAGGATATGATAGTGACATGATAGACACTTATCCTATCATACGTTTGGTGCAGATATGATAAGAAAGAGGATAGCATTTTTTTATCCTATCATATGTTTGGTGGACATTTGTTAATGACATGATAAGAAAAAATTAACAACATTGAAGCATATTCATCACTACCATTCGTCTCCTTTGTCATTCCATCATACCAAATTCATTGTCTTTGAGCACCGTCGTCGAGCCTCCATCTTCGACAGACGAAGCACCTCACCTAAACTAAAATATCCATATCCTTTAATTTTTTTATGCCCAAAATATGAAATTATATTAAAATTGGGAGCTATACACCAT
>Ga0315913_1003071_pt1 | contig 19940 bp, 13 predicted proteins | sample MpolsnodulesMG_FD_207736 | JGI IMG/M metagenome (GOLD analysis project Ga0315913, IMG submission 207736) | Medicago polymorpha root nodule microbial communities from Los Angeles, California, United States - small nodules | ecosystem: Host-associated > Plants > Roots > Nodule | place: USA... | reverse complement strand
TAGGGGGCGCCAAAAAATTAGGTTAAGTTAAGTGGGATTAGGGTTTGGATGTTAGTTAGGATTAGATATAAAAGATTGGCAACATAAATTAACTTAATGATGAATAAATAATATAATTATTCTTATAAAATGGGACCATATAATAATTGGAATATAAAATTCCAACCTCACATAGACAAAACACATTACATTTTTAATTCAAACTCTAGTCTCTTCAAAACCAGTCAGCTAAATAAGAAGAAAACTTCTTGCTACCTAGTACAATAGTGTACATTATCAAGATCCAAAACTACAAAGAACAACAAAATAAAGGTTTTTTTTTTAACTCTATATGCTCCATTGTTCTACAAATCAAATGCAATGTATATAGTTTGTATTTATGTACATTACAATAACGACAACAAAATCATAGTCTTCAAGTATGTAATATATATCATACCCAATTGCTAGAGAGAGAGAAATCATGAAATCTAAATGAGGCTTCACCGGCTGTATCTCTCTCAAGCCTCGATTGTGAAACCTCGCTAGTGATATCGGTTGGATCAGAAGCTTCTGGAGGCAATGGGAGTGTATGAGTTTCATTTGAAAACCGGCCAATTTGAACTTCAGATGGCAATGGCTGCAGCACAGAAGGAGACAGAGCTCTGAATCTATTGCTACCACCGCTTGAATTAACCAACGATCGGTCCCAAAGGAAGACATGGAGGAGAATTGGAACTCTGGTGTGTCTGTGCAAGGATAGCTTCTGGCTCAAGGAAACTGTGTCGTAACATCGAATTGCTCCAGTTGAAGATACCATCCATGGAAGTACTTTTTGGTTTGACACTCTTGACACTACCAATAATCTACAAGTGTCTGTTGCTAGTTTATAAAGACTGCTTAGCCCTGAACGTGTAGCGGGTACATTTTCTTGATTAATCACTGATGATATGAAAATAAATCCCTGTACATTACAATAAAATTATCAGCTAAAATTTTATTCAATATAGGAACCTCTTTAACTGTATGTATTATAGTAAATATGAATGTTTATATATAGCAAAGATTTTTTTATGTCTCTGCAACATAAGACAAATGATAATCAACAAGAGAAGAGACAGTGGGAGAGAGACCTCTTCAGTACGACTAATGGCGAATCCAAGTTTTGAATCTTCTTCTTTTAGTTTGATCTCAATAGAAAGCTCTCCTCCAACTGGAGCATACCATAAACGAACTGCTCGAACAACACCTATGTCTATTCCATGGTAATCCTCAAAGCCATAAAGGCTTGCATTTGCTAGGTTAGATAAGTCAGACAGAGAACCTGCATTCACAGTAGCAGAAGCTGTCTCTCCAGATATCTGTCACACAAACGGAAAAATCCATATGTTAGTATGTCATGTTAGAGGTTAGAATTCGAATCCTAAACTTCCTTCTCAAACTTCTTCGAATGTCTCAGCTCAACCACTTACGTTATATGTTGGAGACTCAAAATCCAAAATGAATTTTCGATTCTCCCAAGCTTAGTTGTTTAAGTTAACCTACTAAGTCTTTTTTTGTGTGATCATTTACCTTAGTGAGTAATGACTCGGTTTGAATGTTCATGAAGACAATAGGGACCCCTGAAGCTTGACCTGCATTGATCCATGCATTTGCTCTAGCTAGGGTGTCTTCTAGATCATTGTAGCGAGATGCTACTCTATCTGAAGCTTTGGGGAGGAGTAATATGGAAAGAAAGTTACTTGAATTGGGAACTGTTAGCATCTCTTGCATCCTTCTCTCCCATGGATAAGAAACATATCCATCTTGTAGTTTTGTCCTTGTTAGTGCATTTACCATTCTACTGCTTCTTGAAGCTGAAAATTGTGGTTATTGCTTACTAATCAGATGCAATGTGAGAAAGTAAGAAAGCAAAGATGCATGAATGTTCTTGTCTTATGAAGCACTGACACATCAACACAGATAATAATTTAATAAAATGAATTAACTGAATGTAATAACATGTGTCATTGTCATGTCAGTGCCAAACAAGCCTTCAATCAAAAATGTCGGTGCTACAGAGAAGTTGGTATAACCTTACAATCAATTGAAATTCTTAATCCTTGACAAGTCTTTCTTCTCTTTCCTATGTGGGACATTTTTACAATTCACACCAACACAAGTTTTATCTAATGGGACATGTGTTTACTCTTCTAACTTTCGCTCATATTCAACTAGTGTTCCAACAATTAATTACCATATAAGCACTATATAATCAACCAAAAAACTAATTATAATTAACTAGTAACTACCTGATCAATATCAAACCGAATATAATAAATCACCAATTATATCTAACATTTATCTATAACATCTATCTATAGCAAAGTGGGTGAAACAAACTGTCCACATCATTCATGTGCAGCAAGGACCCATGTGACATCACAAGTTTCATGCACAACACAAACAGGGTGCATGAAGTTAACAAAGGTTACATCTCTCACATGAAATGTTATTGCCTCAAACAAAAGGTGTGGCATATTGTCAACATTCAACAACGCCAACCAGTTCAAACGAAGTGAAATAAATTGCTGACAACAGCGTGAGAACTGAGAAAGAGATGAATTTCATTTCTATATAGAGAAGGAAGAAATTTATGCTAAGAAACAACTCACATGATAAGATAGGGTTTGATAAAAGAAAAAGTTAAAAATTAAAATAAAATTCACTTTATTTATGTTACTTATTTTCCCTAATTATGATTGGAGTCTTATATTTATAGTCTAATTTTTAATTAGAATTTTCTCTACTGTTAAATTTTCTAAATCTAAACATATTATAATTAAACAATTTTTTAATTAGCAAATGACATTATAAAAAGTTATTGAAAAAAATCTAGTAAAAGTGAATGATAAATATTTTTTAAGAAAAATATAAACGGAACCTAATGTATCCAAATTGACATGATGTAAATCTAATGAATCTATCACATTTTTATACACTGACCCTGTAAATTTTTACACTTGCATCTAATTAAATTAGATTTTGTAGATATATTTTAAGAACTAACTTAAAAAATGACACTATATTATGATTTAATTGAGTACATACATAAAAAAAATAAAAAATAAAAATTGCCGTTAGTCATAGAAATCAAACAAATGCAGCGGCTACATATGCTCCAAATATTTGTCCTAACAACATGTACATTTCAGCTGATTTTGTTGACTTTCAAACTCCCTCAACTGTAAAAATTATTCTCGTTTTTTAACCAACTTACTCCCCAAGTCAAAAATAAATAAATTCCTTCCCAATTACATCGTTTGCAACTTGCAAGCTCTTTGTAACCTTTTAAGGTTCTTGTCATACACGTGTGAAAGTAAATCACGTGAGAATGGAAATAAAAATGTAGCGGGAAGCAACGTTCTCACACGTACTCAAACATTTTTAGAAACAAAAACTTAAAAACACACAACCCAAACTAACTAATTGATTAAGCTCAAATAATTAATGAATTTTATCTAAAGATGGATGAGAAATTATGCATCCGCCCCATGTTGCTCAAAACTGAAGAAAAAACTTTTTAAATACGAATAGTTCAAAAAAACTAAAATAATTCAATATCTAAATCAAACAATTTTAAGTTGGAGTTTTATTTATCCTCTCGAACGAACTTTGAATTATTAAAATTTAATTCATCGTAATTGGAGTATAAAAAAAAACAACACAAAATAAAAAGTCAAAAAGCAAAAGAGAGGAAGTTGAGGTAGGTGTAAAGTACCTTGAATCTCAAAGCATTCAACTTCAGTTCGATCCAAAAACCCGACAACATAATTCGGGTCATCAATGGATCTCAGAACAAACTGTTTCTTCCCCGATGCATCATTCGGAACAATACAAGCTTGCAACTCCGCCAATTCATCGGAGCCTCGTCGAACCCGAATCATTATCGAAGTTTCCTTCTTCTTATAAGCTTCTTGAAGAATTTTCTGAACTCCACTTCTTCCACCTTTGAAAGGTGAATTGTATCGGATCTGTGATTTTGTTTTTGTTCCGATTCGAAGCTCTTCGACTATGTCGCCGGTTTGAAGCATGTCTACTGTCCATTCATCTGCTTTAGAACTTCCTCGTAGACATTCGATTGATAAAACTTTTGGGTCTCGGGTTGGTGAGTCTGAACTTGTTTGTGATGTTCTGTCCATGATCATGTTTCACTTTGAGGTTGTGTACATGTGATGTTTTTTATATGTATGATAAATTTGGTAAGATATGGAAATTTTGAGTTATTTTATAAAGGTGGTGTTTTTTTTTCGTTTGTTTGGAAAACAGAGAGAGGTTTTTATGTTTTGAGAGGAGAAAGAAGAAGAGGAATTTGACACAATATGAATTTGGTATGTGTCGTGTTTGTGTTAATCTGTCACAATTACTTGATATATAACTGTATAGCTATGCTACCATTTGAAAAATAATTTAGAAGATAAAGTCAAAGAATCTAGAGATTAGTAAATGGTGGGAACATACTCTGAAAGTTCATGTTCTTTTAAAATATTACTAATGGAATTTGGGATTGAAAGCAGAATACTAACAACCTATAAATATTTTGTTTCCGAGCAATGATACATACACATATTTAGGCAGAGCCACACACAAGGTTGTGTGGACTCCTGTCTGCACAAATTATTTTTACCAACTATATTATGTATAAGATCTCCACACACAATTGAACTCATTACTTCTATTATTACATATTTAGTGGCTCATAGTAATTGATAATTCTAGTAGATTATACACCCTTTAAGTTTTTTTATTCCTCATGTAAAGGTTAAAACTAACTACATATAGAGAGCTCTCGTGAGTCTTTCTACTTACAACATGAATTTTTAGCAAGCCATTGTCTCATCTCAGTGTAGTCTTGCAAAGTTAATTGATACCATCAAAGTATCACCAGTGGTCACAAAGTTAATTTTTATATATAAGAGATCAATTTATGTTAGTACTTTGCTAAATAACTTATTGTTAGAATATTTATTTACACCCGTGGGACACAAGTATGTTCTTTGCTAGATTATCTTAATAGGTGGTTTACCATAAATCAATACTTAATTAAATTCATTAGAAATTCTAACAATGATCGACATTACTATTTAAAAATAGTGGTAGCCGTGAGGCCTTAATAATAGAAGGTTTTACAAATTAAAAGAAAAAAAGTCAAAGTGTAAATTGGAGAAAGTTTCTGACAAGTACAATTGTTCTATCAAGTGATTGATAAAAACTTCAAGACTTCAATAATATCATTTTCAAAAAATGACAAATTGTAGAGAATAATTGTGATATACATTTCTGCTTTAAAAAATAAAATGTAATATATATTTAATGCTACAAACTATGTATATGATGCCTCCACTAATCAAAATTTCTGGCTCCGCTAGTGCACTCTTGTACCTCCACATAGAAATGCAACACGTGGCATTTTCTCTTTCTCTCTCTCATGTGTATTAGGTGTCATGTTTTGGTTGGTTGTGAAAAGGGTGGTACAATGTGTGTATGGGAAAAGGGTGTTTATGTATCTTTATTCTTTGTTTCTAGCCAACATTTGATTGATTCAACTGGTAAGGAATTTGAAGTTCTTAAGCAAGTGGTTAGGAGTTTGATTTCTGACTCATGTATGGGAAAAAAATTTGGTTTAGAAAAAAGAACCCACCTTATGTACCTCACATGTTCTTTGATGAAAATTAGTAAGCGGCAGGGGAAAACTTCGTACCAATATCATGTTTGAAGAAAACATTTTGTTTACACATTAAAGTGTAAAACTTTTTTTTATAAAACTTTTTAACATATGTATTCATTTAAAACAAAAAAAAAGAATCAAACATAAAAAAAAAAATGGCATTTGTTGTGTGATTTGATTGAATGCATGCATAAATAATTTTACATTTAATTATGTATTTTACTAGATATAAAGGTCGGGGGAGTACTTTCTGTTGCATTGAAAAACTAGTCTTTTTTTTTAGAAAAAAAATAGTTGTATTTAAGTATGGGTCATGTTAACTTATGTTCTAAGGGCACATGTTAAGCAATTCAAAAAAATCAACTTTGCATTAGAAATCATAATATATTAACTTTTAAGAAGTTGAATGCACGGTTTTTTATATGTATATATTTTTAATAAGTTCCTTAACATGTGTTGTTGAGGACACAAGTTAGCATTTATCTTTAATATTGAACTTAATTTTTAATGAGCATGAGTTTATTTACTTTTGCGTGTAATGGAGATGGGACGAAATAAAATGTACTTGAGTAAATTCCATTCAAAGTTAATCATTTAATCGGAGCTCCAATTCTACAACTACAACCGACCATAATTGACCAAAATCGTTCTCATTAGTGAAACTAACTCAGTTCCTTTTCAAAAGAAGTTTAAGAACTATACTCCTCCTCCCACTACTTCATATAACTATTTTTAGATACCGTCTAACTAAACTCGTTGACTTAAAACAACACTAATTTTATTTTTTGTTTTTGGATTATATAATGGTTAATAGCAAGGTTTGGTTGGAAATTTGTACTCCATTATAATCACAGTTTAATAATAATACAGTTTATTTTAAATCTGTTTGTATTTTTTAAAAATATATTAGGAAAGAGTAATGTAAAGAAAATGAAGTATGAAATTAAGATTTTTTTTTTGTGTAGGGAATGATATTAAGAATGTTGATCATTCAGAAGATATTTTAATAAACAGGGATAACAAGATTAAGAAGAGAAAAAAAATTAAAAATAAAATAGAAACAGGATTACCACAATTATTCTTTTCAATCGTTGAATCTATGGAAAAATTGCTTCAAAAAGAGTCTATGGAAAAATAATGACCTTATTTGATGATGTACGGTGTATTTTTTTTTTTAGGGGAATGATAACCATTGCATTGGTGCATTGGATAAGGGGATAAAAATAGAAACATAATATTGAAAAATGGTGAAAAGTGATAAATTTAACTTTTTAAAAATTAAAATGTTGTTGAAACCAATGCAAACATGCTACTTTTGGTTTCTTTAACCATTGCCCTGAAGGCAATGGTCAGCAAGACCTTTTTTTTAATCATTTATTGATGCGTGTATCTGATTACATTAGGTAAGAAAAGGGTTTTGTTGGTTATTTTTCAGGTTTCCAAATAGGGATCCACAAGTAGCAGTAGTAGTACCATCCAAGAAAAAAGGAAGCAGCAGTAGTAGTAAGATCAAAGGTGAAGATATAATTTTAAGGTTTCTCTAATTTCCACAAGTAAATTAGTCTTGCACCATACAAAAGTCTATTTACTATCATTAGATCAATAAATTTTATTATATTTTATTCGATTAAACGGTGAAATATATTGATCCAATGATTAAAAAACAATTTTGTATGGTACAAGATTTATCTTATATGTGCACAACTTGGCCAAATTTAACGGTTCATATAATATTATTTTATGGGAAAGAATCAAAGAATGGTGTAGTCTTCACTCTTCAAATGAATTTCTTGGAGGAAATGATTTGGAAGTTGAATAGGTAAACAAACAAGTGTGTGGGGTATTCAGCAAATGATGCGGTTTGTGTACACATGTAGACTGACTCTGACTCAATGGAAGCTTCATTATGCGCAGCCCACACAGGCTGAATTTGGAGCACAAACATCATACCAACGTCAGACTTCACAGCCTTCATACGTAGTAGGCAAGTAAATTATTATTTGTGAAAATATGAAATGACTATTTAAATTACTATTTTTTTGAATTCACTATTTAAATTACTATTATTTTCCATTATTTTATTCTATCAAATAATATTTTTATATAGTATCCCTGTAAAACGCATTTTGATGGAGATTCCATTCCAACTCCACTTGCTCGGTGCTTCTCACTGCAGCATAAAATTCACAAATGTGAAATACAGATACAGACACCAAACCAGAGTGAGGCTAACAAGAATAATGAAGATGATGACGACAAAACAGAAGATAAGACTAGGGATGTGAAAGCAATTTGAAATTTAAATGCCCGAAGAAATAATTCTAAACTCATGCTTGCCGAAAAATAAAATCTCTTTCATACATTACATCAAAAATAATGAAGTTAATTTTACAAAAATATAGATTTTAATAATTTACTTTATAATAATAATAATAATAATAATATATTTGAAAATACCGTCAATATTCAAAGATTTGTTGAAGAAATTCTTTGCTATAAAGAACAAAGAAAATGGAGAGCCAAACTTGAGTTAAAATCTCATTCGGGTGGTTGTGAAATAGTTACTAGTGTCACTTTAATTAATTAAAAAAAAAAAAAAGGAGTGCTAGCTATAATGAGAAATGAGCAGAGGTTCATTAGAGGTTATAAATCAGCAGAGTTCATCCCAATGATAAAAATGAAAATGAGGTCTCACTGGTTTGGTTTTGCTTCTTCAATTATTTGACAAGTTAAAAGACCATGCTTGATGGGTAAATTAGTCTATGAAGGATACTAATCAAAATAAGAGATCATCCCAAAGCATTAGCTGGCTATAATTTACAAAACCATATTTAATGGCTAAAACTTAAAACAGTCCCTGCTGCTACTATCTGTAATCTGTAATTTAACAACACAACAAGTTTTTATAATAGTATCACCATAAACCTGTAGAATATTGACTACCTATTGTTTCCTTTTGGCTGATTGCGAAGCATAGCGCAATCTAAGAAAATCCAAAATATGTAAGAACAAAAGGCAACCTGTACTCTGCTACATTCCACAACAACCTACAAAGAGAAATGAACACAAATAAGCATATGTGCATGGAAGTCACCTTATTGTAAATTGAATTCCAGAATTTCAAGGTAAAAAAAAAGGCATTTGCTAATCGGAATAGTTGGTGATTCAAGCTGACTTACTCGCCTATTAAACCCATCTCTTATTTGCACTTGCACTCTTAGTTCCATTGAGAGATCGTCTTCTACTCTTTTTCAAGTCCCTACGAGGTGACAATTGCTTTTGGCTCGAAGAAGAAGCTGCATTAGATTTCTGATAAGAAGGAATTTCTTTAAGAGGACTAGTGGATCGAAATTTCGAGCGGCGTTTAATGAGTCCCCCTGAAGAATTTAACCTTTTTGCTGGCGTAGACATCTGATCAATTGTAGATTCGGAACTCTTAATTGGCAGAATGACATCAACAGGAAGATCTTGTACATTGTTGACAGGAGAACTATCAGAATCAGAAGATGAGGGGCTAGTGGTGCTGTCCATATCATAAATTAGGTTATCTCTCATTTGTGGCAGCTGAATTTCATTTGGAATACTTGCAGAGAAGGATGGTCGACGAAGCCTTGAAAGCTGCATAACCTGGTGGAATTTTGAAAGGGTCATTAATATAAGAAACATTTCAAAATTGTAATTAAGAAACATACAAGTTTATTTGAACTTGTAAGAGTTTAGTTAAAAGACAGTTTGTATACAAGTTAGCACTTTTTTGTGACTTAGAATTGTAAACTCGTAAGAGTTTAAAAGTCAAATCGGGAGTTTAACAATCATGCTAAATGTAATGTGATATTGAATGTATTTGCAATAGTAATTCGAATTCTGTGCACATAACCAACAAAAATAAGTCGGTCAATCAACTTATGCACCTAAATTACCTATTGGTGCATTCTATTTGTTTATATATACCATGTATATATGTACCTTTTGTTCCAGAACAACCAAATCCTTCTTTAGTTTTGAAATTGTTGTATTCTTCCTCCGTATAATGTCTTCTAATTCAGAAACCCTCTGTTTTAAATTGTAGTGAAAATGATAAGTGGATTAGGAAAGGGGAAAAAGAAGTTGCAATTTCCAACTTTGGAGAATAAAATCAGATATTACCTTGCTATTAGCAACCTCAGAAGAGTTTAGCAGAGTGGTCAGCTCCTTTATTGTGGTCTCCTTCTCATCGCAGTCCCTCTTAAGATTATAAACATCTTGTTCTACAGCCAAGTTGTTAAACTGAACATAACAAAAAGCATGTCAAAGATAATATTTAACAGATGATATAGAACTAATAAAAACACGAGGAAACCAGGAAAAGAAGCACCGCAAGAGAGTAAAACAAATTAACAACACAAAAATATAATTCTGCCATTGCATTTAACTATGTCAATGCAACAACCACAATTAAGCAATTATTAATTCATTAACTTGATTCCAATTAAAGTCAAGACCTTGGAATGCAAATAGGCTACAAAATCATTTGATGAATGAATTATGAGAATCTAGTTTGATAAAAGTTACGACGAGAATCCTGTATCAACTGATAGATAACCTGATTTATGATGTACTTATAAACTGTAACAGAATAATCATTACCAATATCATTCAACGATGACACTGAAGAAAATAATACCTGGATATCAGCAGCAGATGTGACACTTGAAGCCAAATCCGACAAGCCAGACATTCTTCTCTCCTCTTGGTCTTCATTAGAGAAGGGTGACTTATATTGGAGAACCTCATTTTCACTGGAGGCTCTTCTACTCAAGGCACCCTGCTAACAAAGTCAATGAGTGATTAAGTTAAGAGCTAGTTGTTCCAGTGTTGTCATTTGCGGATAGCAGAAAATAACAGTTTATTCAAATTCCTCTGCACAACAGTGCTATAACGCCGCTACCGTTATTTGACAGTATTTAGTACTAAATAGGTGTCGTGGAACAGTAGTGATTTGTTCAAATTCCACTATATACCACTAAGTTTTTCAATAGACGCGTTAGGAAGATACAGAGTTATAATTGCCCAGCACCAAGTGAAAAGCTATATAATAACCACAATACAGTTAGTATATGAGTTTCTTACCATATATTCATTACAGAAGGAAGAGTGTTCATCACAATGCCAACAACCGCAATCAACAAACTTAATTCGCTCAGAGCCAAATGTTTCATCTAATTGCAATTCTCCATCCTTGGTGGTTAACTTGTTGATGGCAGCAACTGTGTTCTCTTTAGAACTGTTAAACTGCTCACAAAGATTGTCAAGCTTCTCCTGCATGCTTGATAACAGCTGGTCCTGGAAAATAGTGATGAAACAAACCAATATTAATACACACATTCAAAGTTGGAACAATCAAACAAGTTCAAAAGTTCATCTTACCATGATAAAAAATCAAAAGCATAGAAAAATACTAATGAGTTCACTGTCATAACAGCTTTTCAAAACATATTACAATTACGAAATATATATCGTTATTTAGCAATGAGTAATCCCATTGAGAAACTTGCTCAACCAAGTTTTCTCATATTCAAGAGGAAAAGTTCCCACGTCAACCACTTGCTTACGGTGCTCTGCACAGTTATAAATTGCGGATGGGATCACGGTTATGGCCATTGTGGCTGTTGCAATGTGTATTGTTGGCGTGGCGGTGTGAATTTATTTTTTATTAGCATCAAATATTATAATTTATTGCTTATCATATAATTCACATGTCTCCTATTTTCTTAAAATTTCATATCTATCTTACTATTTCATTATCGGTTTTAAAATATCTCCAATTCTTTATAAACTTATAACATCCTCTAAATCTGATATAAAGAAAAAGAAAGATAGAGAAATAATTGGTATGAGCACCATATAGTCCACTACAGCCTAATGAAACTGATGCGCGATGCGTCTATTGGACATACTACGTTGCAGTGTTGCATGGACTTTTAGGTGATTTACAATCACCACGCAATTGTGGAATGATGCAGTTGCGGACACTGTTGCAACTGCAATTTTTCAGCCGCATCATGTGAAGTGTCCGCAATTTAAGCCAATATTGGTCACTATGACAACAATTGCTTAGTAAGTTTGAATTCCTTACCACTAGGACTATTGGTTACTATGACAACAACATTCCTTGGTAAATCACAATCATATTACATAATCTCAAATATTAGCTGATTAGTGATTACTGAGTTAAGGAACACCAAGGCTCTGTTTGGTAAAATTGGCAGTTAAACTAGCTTATAAATATGAAATGGCATAAAAATGATATATTTAATTAATATTTAATTTTGTTCAATTAAGATTGTAGGGGTAAAATTGAGATAAGTAATGATAAGCTATAAACTTCAAGCTATAAGCTACTTGAATTAGCTTATCAAAATCCGCTATAAGTTAATAACAATAAGCTATAAACTCGTGAGACAACGATGGTTACCAAACAGGTTTTTTTTAGTCAAATGAACTTGAAAGACATAAGTTATAAGCTATAAGCTCAAAAATATGTCTTACCAAACAGACCCCAAATGACTATTAACATAAGAAACCCTAAAAATTAACATAATCACTAATTTACTAACATTTATTAACAAAAGAAGAAAAAAAAACATTTATTCTTCATAATCAAAATCAATCATGAAATTAAAAAAGCAGTAAAGCATATTACACTAATAGATTCAAAAATCAACTTTGAAAAGCCAAAATGCCTTTCAAATAATTAAATTCAAATTAATTGGCCCCAGCAACAATATTATAAACACTAAATTAAAAAAATTGAAAGAATAAAAGCAGAAATTATAGATACATACCCTAAGCTCAACAGATTTCTTAAGATTGAAAATCTCTCGATCCTTCTTGGACTGAACAGCAGCATGACCAATAACAGCAACAATAAGAAACCGATGAATAGGCGGAAAAAGATCCCAAGCAAATGCAAGTTCATCACTCAATCCACCACCAATAGTTCTCGCGGAGCTAGCTTCATCAGCATTAACAACCCGTCCCTCAAGGTTAATCCACGCCATTGGCTTCGAAAATGAGATCGGACGCCGCGGCTCGACGGTTGCGGCGGATAGACGGCGACGGCGACGGCCGGAGAGGGTGATTGGTGGAATTGAAACGAGACATGGTAATGGTGAAGTCGCGTTAGGGTTGCCGTTAGAGTTGTTCATTGAAGCGTTGTTTGAATTTTGAGTTTGAGAGGGAGAAAAGAAAGAGAAAGAGATTCTACTCTCTCCACGGCTCTATGCCATTTTGTTTAGTTGGATGCTAGTGAAACTTACAGTATCAATCATTTTCTGTCACATTCGCATTTATTGCTATCATTTTCTCTAGAATTCTTAAAAGGATATTTTCAAATTTATTATGTCAATTTATTCAAATAACTTTTTGAATGGGTATTTTTTATTGAGTATTTTGAATGATTTTTTTTTATTCTTTGACCAAGTCTATTTTTATGATATTATCAATAACAAATGAGTATTTTTTTTATCAAATGTAAGAAAATATAATAAAATGTTTATTCTTTTTCTTAGTGTGTGTGTGTTTTTTTTTTTTCATTTTGAATGATTTGTTTCTTAATGGGAATCTTTTTTTTAACAAACTCGTAATGTGAATCTTATTTTATAAGAAAAGAAAATTGCAAAAGACTATTCTAGTTTTTGGATTCCCTTTTGTCATCCCAAAGTTCGGATTGCCACACTTATCAATACATTTTTACCGCAAAATTCTAAAACTATAAATTGGAGGGTCACACTTTGTGCGTTTGAAAGGAACCCAACGTGGTTCCAAACTCATGCCAAAGAACTAATATAGGGATGCAACACCTTGTTATATCAAAGTGTAGCTTAAGAGCTAAAGAGGAACCTTAAAATTATTGAAGAGTCATGCAAGAGAAGGAACCATGGGTGACTCAAGTAGGTAAGGAAAACAACACAAAAGTTATCCTTCATGTAAACATGATTTAACGATGCATTCAAATCTGAAAGTTTCAACTCATATTTTAGTCTCCTAGAAAAGAAAAGAAAAAACTCATATTTTGGTCACTTGATACAATCTCAAATAAATTTTGCACTAAATTTCAGATATTTGAATGTGTAGGTAACCCTATCATAGCATATATTCATAATTTGAGTTCTAAATCATATAATTCAACCCTTAGCCATTCAATCTTGACTATGCCTCTACACATAATATATAAATTAAGGGAAATGTTAACTAGTGCTCCGGGGGCACTGGCTAAGGACCTTAAATGGTAACTTTTAATAAAAGTTTGTGTAATCAATGCATTGGAAATTGAAAAAATTTAAATTTTGAAAGAATAATTACTTTATTTAGCATGCTTAAAGAGTGCCCCGGAAGCACTCGTTGGCAAGACCTATAAATTAATTGCCCAGAGTTGGCCTCTAGCTATAGTCTTTGAAGTCTAGTATCGCTCCTAATAATTACATATAGGCTTTATAGTTGGCTTCCCAGCGTGAGTTAACTCACGCAGGGGTAAAACTGTAATTTCAGTTAGGAGCGAGCAATTCTTGTTGGGTAAAAAGCAAAATTCACGAACAGTGTGAGTGGTTGAGCCCGTCCCTCAAGCTGGTATGCAGTAACCCGTTTTTGGCGGATTAATTGTGGGGTGGACTTAAACAAAACGGGTTGGTATGCGTTGCTACTCCTAGTTAAAGTGTATGTGTTCAATTCTCTCCTTTCCAACTTCTAATATTTCTTTTAATTGGTCAATGTCTTATAAAGTCAAGCATTGACCCGACCGAATTGGTAAATCGTCAGGTCATAAATTTTTACCGAGTTTGTTTGGTTCGCGGTAGTTCATGTCAACTATATTTGAGCAACACCGACCTTTGTGGGGGGAAATAAGGTCCATAGCACATGGCTTCCATAAAAATGCAGAGTAAAATATTGATAAGTATCTTTTCTTTTTCTCTTTGATCTCGAGTTGTCATAACTCAAATTCAAGGTCATCTTTGATAATATAGAAACCTTGTTCTAATTTTAAAAATTGAATCCATGATAAAAATAAGAGGAATGTTAGCAACACACATTCTAACACACACTTTCCAACACACTATCTTTGATTGGTTAAAATTCACATGGGTCCCACCAAATCATGTGGGTCCCATATAAATTTGGTGGGTTCCATGTGAATTTTAACCAATCAAAGAGAGTGTGTTGCAAAGTGTGTGTTAAAATGTGTGTTGCTAGCATTTCTCTAAAAATAAATATCAAAAACTCAAAAAAAGTCGTTATTTAATTTTCATAAAAATATTACCATTGATTTATCCCTTAAAGAGTATCACAGGAGCACTCGTTAACATTTTTCTTATTTAATTTTATGCAGGATTGTTGATCATTGATTTTTTACCGTAAAGAAATTAAATAAAGATGTAATTAAAAAATGGGTCATGATAATTGGTGTTCTCGGACCACTGGTTAATGAAACCAAAAAATGAAGTTTTAATCTAAAATGGATACTTTTTTTACTTTTGAAGAGCTGACTATACAATTTCCAATGTAATACCTACAGTATATGTTTCTTTATCCAGTGTCCCAGGACACCGGCTAACATTTCCCTTAAAAAATATATCATTAGAGAAATAGTATACGTTAGTGTCCTTGAGAAAAGTATACATTTAGAAAAGCTCTTGATTTTCGAATTAATGGAGACCTATATAATTTATCTATTGTTTGGCAAACACGGTTATATGTGTTGAGAAGATGAAGATTGATAGAAAAAGAGAGAAAGAGAAAGAAAATTGAGAAAAAGTGAATGAATGTTCCATTAACTTGGAATAGAAGCAATTACATCATTTATAGTTTGTTATTGTGAGATCATGATAAGCTAGTGTATTATATGCTACACTAGATGTTTTGGCAACTCGTCAATTTAGATACAAGTTTCAACTAACTCTAAAACTAACTAGAATCCAATAGCTTGTGGAAGAATTATGCTCTTTACCCAAAACGTTTTACTCATTCCTGAAGTAAATTCTCTTTTTACCCTTACGTGACTTAACATACGTTAGTACAAAATGCTACGTGAGTTAAGTCACGTAACCGTGACTTAACTCACGTTGCGTGACTTAAGTCACGCTAGTGTAAGCTAAAACAAAAAGTAGAGTGAGTTAAGTCACGCTAGTTTTAACACTAGCGTGAGTTAAGTCACGTTGGTTTTGTGCACGCACCAGAACAGACAAGCAGTAACTACTGTCTTGTTCCCTGTTTATCTTTGTTCCTTCGTTCGTTCATACATAGGTACAACCATTCATTCATTCAACCAAAACTCATAATTTAGAGAACATGCATTCATTCATTCATAATTTAGAAACGCAATTTTAACGAAAATTAACTCAAATGTCATATAGAGGCGCATCCGCGCAAATGTAAATATATTACATCCAAATTTAAAATGTCATAAAAATACTACAAATATAGAAAAAGTCATAAAATAAGACACTACTGCTGCTCCTGTGGACTATGACTTCTAGACCTCCTCCTTGGAACCTGCTGATGGTCAAACACGCTATAATCGGTCTGGAGGCCCTCCAAAATGCTGAAGAAGAGTGGATTTGAAACCACCTCTAAAATCTGCATCGCATGCTCCACTCCGTCTCTGATGCTGCTGATGACCTGCAATGGATCAGGAGGATGTTTGGCCCACTCCTGGTCAACAAGAATACCCTGGTAGACAGGTCTCGGCATGACATTGTCAGGCTCTGGAGCAGGGTTGACGATGAAAGGATGGGATACACGGTAGAACCACCTAATGTACCTATCTGAATGCTTCCAAGGCTCGTTGTCCGGGGCCTTAATTTCTTTTACTTGATCGTTGAATCAGAACCAATGAACACAGTCAATGTCATCTTGGATCAGCAACTCTCACACTCTTATATGGGATCTATTGTTGAGTGATGTATCAATTTTTATTTATTTTTGAACAGCAAGTGATATATCAATTTATTTCTCAGTTTTCAAAAACTACATCGCATATTAGGCATGTTCATAATCAAGTGGCACACTTATAGTACAATTGAAAGAGAATAAAGAGAAAAATATGATTGTATTCCATTGAAGTGTGTTTATGTATCTTGATTATTTTCAATGGAGCTTATAGTTGTGTATTTGAATGTTTGACCGAGGATTATCATTATCTATAATTGGGTACATATGTTAAACTATTGTCACATTATTAGGTCAATCTTAAATGTCCTCAATCATTGATATTGAAGAATACATTAATAAGCTTCATGGACACGTTGAACCTTTTTTGGTAGCAGCTATTTAAACATTGAAATAGTAGTTGATTATTAAGGCTGCGTTCTACTTTATCCGTGCAGACATGTTGTTTTGTGTTTTCTTATATATCAGCTGCCGTATAATTTCTTATATATGCGTGGAATGGCTTCTGTCATGTTGCCGTATAATTGTTGTTATATGGTTCAGCTGAAACTCATACCAGTCGGGCCATGGTATATGTATATTAGTGCGTTGAACTATAACTTGCTGTTTACTAACGGAACCATGTTGACACAGAACGAAAACATGAAAACTGATATTCTGCTTGATAATTTCATGGTTGATTTGCATAATTAAGCAGTATTCAATAATTTATCTGTTGGTTATACTTCCTAATCCACTTTTTGCGATTTGGAACCAATGTAATTGCGTTTTCATTTCAATAGCGTTGTTTAAGCAAATCTACAAACCATTACTTTGTTTCAAGGTGCAATAAACACTAAAGATTTTGATATGCTTCCTTTCATAAAAATTACGGACGGGAAAAGGCTTAATTAATATAACAAATTAACATATACAGACATATTTAACGAGTTGTAGAAACAGTCTACATAATATATCGCAATGGAGTATTTTACTAAATTTCAAGAAGTCTAGTATATATACAAAACACTTAATAGATAGGGTATTTTATTTGGAGTCAGCCCTAATTTTTAATTTTTTACATAAACTTTACTCTTTAAGTTATCTTTCTCCTTCACTCATGACAGAAGGGTATGTTAGGTAATTTTTGACCTAAAACCACCTCTTTGCATTTTTATTTTTTTCTCTTTCTTTCAATATAAGTAAATGGTTTCCACAAATATCAAGTCTTTTCTTTTATGTTTTTTTGTGTTTTCTTCCTCTGAATGTGTACTGCGTTGTTTGTTGTCTTGTGCGACATTTTTAATTTCACGGGTGTTTGTTTTGTTCAAATAGAAAGATCATGTGCTTGAACTTCTTATCATGTGTCACAAAGGCATAAGTTAACACTACCCTTTTGACAAATGAAAAGAATTTTAACTCATCAAACACATACTATAATTACAGGAATGATTAAAATACTTTTCTTCAAAAAAAAAATAGAGACTAGAATGATTAAAATACTTATTTTCCCGTCAAACAGAAACTTATTTTAGGTGGATTCAAAACACTGATTTAGTAAAATTAAAATCGACTAAAAAGTATTAATAAAAAATGACTAAAAAACATTAAAATAAAATTATTTAATTTTTGGAGAAATTAAAATTATTTAATTATTATTCTATAATCTACCAAACAGAATGAAATTGTATAAAAAGGAGAACACTTGGGTGACTTTCGTAACTTTTTTTTTGTCAAGTAGCCTAGTGGTTAGAGCTCACACAATTTAATTATGGAGAAGTGGGGTGTCCGTGGTTCGAACCCCATCCCCTGCATATGATATGTTATATCCCTACTACCAACTGAGCTAAGCTCACGGGAATGACTTTCATAACTTTAGTGTACTTTAGATGAGAGAGAATAATAAATGAATGATTAAAATAAATTATTTTAACGAGAGAGAATTATTAGTTAAAAATGAGGTAGAGACAAAGTCATCAAACTCAAAGTCTCTGGATATTAATATTAAATCTTTAATTTTAAAATGTAATAATATTAGATCCATATGTCAAGGCAAAGGACTTTGACATGCTTTATTACTACTTTTATTGAAAAGTGGAAACCATCGGCTGTATTTTGAAAACCATCAACTTTACGGGTAAGGATCTCTGATGCTCCAGCTAGTAATTGCTCCAATTTCCCAGTTAGTCTCAATGATGCTTGACACGTGGTGAAACAAAATTCAACGGTCAATATTACAGTGTAAAATAGGAAATTTTTTTTGTTTCTGCCCTAGTTTTTGCCAAAAATTCCAAAACTGCCCTACTTTTTCAAAAAATTGTAGAAATACCCTACTTTTTTTGACTTTCTGATACCCCTCCACTTGGAGTTGCGGGGTACCCTAAAAAGCGACGAAATTTTGTCCTTATTATACCCCGCAACTTGGACTTGCGGGGTATTTTTCTTTTTTTTTTCGAAAATTTTAAATACCCCTCTACTTGGAGTTGCAGGGTATTTTCGTATTTTTTTTAAAAAATTTAAATACCCCTCTACTTGAAGTTGCGGGGTATAATAAGGACAAAATTTGTGCATTGGTTTCCGTTTTTGCATGCATAATATATAAAAAAAAATAATTCAAATAATTTATTTTTATAATTTAGGCATTAATAAAAAAGTAATTATAATAATAGTGATATTATTTATAAAATTAAAAACATACCAAATACAATAAATATGAAATAAAGACTAGATTGCTACTGATGTCTAATATTAATGCAATCTTTACGGGAATGACCGGGCATCCTACACACGCCGCATCTTCTCTCAGTTTCCACATCGTCCATCTCGGTCCTAATGCAAGTAATTGGTGGACGACCTTTCTTTGCCCTACGCATGGACTTGTTGGGAACCACCTTTAGTCCTTCATAATCAGGCCAATATGTCTGGTGGTGAACCACATCGAAGTGGATGTTGTATACGGCGTATAGACACTCATTCGTGAACTTTTTATCGACAAAAGTCTTGTAGTCGTGACAAAAGCTAGAACATGCGGCAATGACATGTGAGCATGGTAGGTGTAGCGCTCTGAACCGTCCACAGTTACACCATTTATTTTGCAGGTCCACCTTGTATTCTCCCTTTGGTAATCCTTCTTTATGGTCGATAGTTTCACGGACGGAGAAGGTATACCGATCTCGGTCAAACTGAGTGACCTGATGACTGTTGGATTTAATCACCTCAACCCTTAGAAATTTCATGATGTTTTCTGAGAATGGCTCGCCAGAATTTGCCATTGCCGCTGCCTCATGTCCTCTTTTAGCAAACAAGGCCGACAACCTGTAATAGGATGCTTTCACAATAGCTGTGATCGGTA
>Ga0315913_1003068_pt1 | contig 19946 bp, 9 predicted proteins | sample MpolsnodulesMG_FD_207736 | JGI IMG/M metagenome (GOLD analysis project Ga0315913, IMG submission 207736) | Medicago polymorpha root nodule microbial communities from Los Angeles, California, United States - small nodules | ecosystem: Host-associated > Plants > Roots > Nodule | place: USA... | reverse complement strand
TTGCAAAAAGGTTTCCCACACTTAACTGCATTCATCACCACTTAATCCATTTTAATTAGAGTTTAATTTTGGTCAAAAGAAGAGTTAAATTTTGATTAAAAGGGGTGAGACACAGGCAGTAAGGGGAGGATTTGACGTATCAAAATCCATCACAATACCAACCAACTTTTCAACACGCAAAAAAGAATCAAAAGAAACCTGCAACAAAAAGAATAGTTTCGAAACCCAAAAATCAACAATCAAACTGAATCACAACCAAATCACAACATTGAACCACCATTATCAAATACAGCACCAATACAAAAACCACCGCCAAAACTAGTCTCAAAAATCGAAAACAGAGACCACATAACCTCACCAATTCGGAACAGCTCCAAATCTAAGGTAAAAAGGTATATCCCTTTTTTTTTTCTGCTTCCCTTTTTGTATATTCAACTTCTTTTGTTGTTGTATTTGTGTGTGTGAAAGAACTGCAGGAAGAAAGAAAAGAAATCAAAGGGAATTAGGAGATTGGAATCGTAAAAAAAAATAATTAAAAAGAAAGAAAAAGAAAGAAGGAAGGACGAGAAAGAAGAGAGGCGCTGGGGTATTATATATAGCCATGTGATCCAGTGCTCCAGGGTGCATGTCTTCCCATGCACCCTCATCCCTTGAACCCTTTGACTTCGATCAAACCACCTTGCAATGTTGGTTTCTAGATCAGATTAGGGCCCTTGATCTAATCAATGGCCCAGATTCGATCTGTTAGATACTCCCACCCCCTACCTTATGATTGGATCCCTTTCTTTATTTTTTAGTCTTTCATGCATTTTTAGTCATGTTTAGCATTTTATTTTTTTATTTCTCATGCATTTTTATTAGTTTAGATTTATTATTCCACATTTGTATTATTTATTCATGCATATTTATTTTCCATCATTTATTTTATTGCATAGCTATTAGAATGTAATTAGATTAAATGTAACACATAAATGAGAAAAATAGTGTGTGTGTGTGTTTTATTTATTGCTTTATATATCATTATTAGGGATTTTGTGGTGATCCAATGTCACCACAAAAGTCCACGCGCATTGTTTTTTATTGTCCCGTTAGTTTATTTGGCATGCTTTAATAATTCAAAAATCACAAAAACTTTTCATAATAAACCTTGGTTCAAATTCATCATATTTCTTAATCAAATTCTAAATCATATTTTATTTTATTTTTATTATGAAAAGTGATCCCTTTATTTATTTTAAATTCTAAATTCATCATTTTTATTTTATTCTTAATCATATTTCATAATCGCAAGTGATCCCTTTATTTATTTTATTTTTCTTAATCAAATTCTAAATCAACTTCATCATATTTCGAGTCTATTTTCTTTTAAATTAAAAAACACAAACAAGCTTACTTGCCATTTGGCTTTTCATTTTAAAATCTTTTTTCAAAAACTAATAAAAAAACATATAACAAATCAAACGTCAATTTCTACCCCGAACTACGAGATTTTGATCCCTCACGGGTACATAGGCAAAGGACCTAGTCCCTCTAAATCAATAAAAATGTAGATAAATAGGTCTCTCCTTTTTTTTTTCTTTATCACTTTTAATTCCTCTTTTAAACAAAAAAATAACAAGCAAGTTATCGCACAAAATTTAAATAAAAATCAAGAGGTTCCCGTAGAGTACTACGGACATAAAGGGTGCTAATACCTTCCCTTTATGTAACTAACCCCTAAACCCAAAATCTTTTCAATATGGGGTATTTTGAACTTTTTTTTCCCCTTTTTCTAAAAAAATTAAATGTTCAGTCGTGAAAAATTAGTGAGTCAAAAGCTAATAAAATAGCTTGACCTCTAAAAAATGACGCGACACCGTAGATAAAGAAATTTATCAGATTCCATGAGTTAAGGGTGTTTGCAACCTTGGTGAACAGTGTCGGATATATGATGAGGATAGCTAGGCTAGAGCAAGCTACTACAAGAATGCTAGTGATAAGAGGGGCAAGTGCCAAGACCATGGAAAGCCATATGGAACTTCAGGTGATAAATGAAATAAGAAAACTACTAATATATCTAATCCGTCTAGGGGGGGTTGAGATGCTTTAGATTTGGAATAACTGGTCATGTTGCTGCTGATTGTAAGAGTCCTACACCGATGTGCTATAAGTGTGGAAAGACTGGGCATCGTGCTTTTGAGTGCACGAGTAAAGAGGTGGTGTCCTACAATTGTAGAGAAGTGGGTCATATTAGTACTAAGTGTCCAAATCCAAAGAACGAGAATTTTAATGGTAAAGTGTTTTCTTTGAACGTCGAGGAGGGAGCAGATCCAGACAAATTGATTAGAGGTATTTGTTTCATTAACAACACTCATTTGCTTCCTATTATAGATACTAGTGCGACATATTCGTTTATTTCTCATGGTTGTGCTAAGCGATTGAATCTTGTTATGTCTCCTATGTTGAGAGGGATGGTCATTGATACCCCGGTTAATGGCTCGATGACCACTTCCTTGGTTTGTTTGAATTTTCCGTTGAATTTTGGTGATGTAGATTTTAAGATGGATTTAATGTTTTTGCCTTTGGAACAAATGGACGTGATTTTGTATGAACTGGTTGTTGTCTTTTGATGTGAATATTAATTGTTTAACCAAGAGTGTTACGTTTTCTAAGTAGGAGGAACGAGCCGAAGGGAAGTTCTTAACTCCAAATCAAGTGGAGGCGTCTTTAAGTGACGAACCTCGAGTGTTTGTGATGCTTGTTTCTTTGAAGGTTGTAAGTGATGTGGGAGTTAGTGAATTGATGGTGGTGAATGAGTTTCCAGGTGTTTTTCCGAAGGACATTGTTTATTTGCCGCCTGAGAAAGAAGTGGACTTTGTGATTAACTTGGTACCTAGAACTAGTCCTATATCAACAACCGCATATCGGATGTCTTCATCAGAATTGGGTGAATTGAAGAAGCAGTTGGAAGACTTTTTGGATAAGAAGTACTTCAGGCCCAGTGTTTAACCGTGGGGAGAACCAGTGTTGCTGGTCAAGAAAAAAGATGGCAGTATGAGGTTGTGTGTGGATTATCGACAACTGAATAAGGTTACCATTAAGAACAAGTATCCTCTTCCAATGATTGATGATTTGATGGATCAGTTGGTTGGTGCGCAAGTGTTTAGCAATATTGATTTGAGATCCGGATATCACTAGATACGAGTGAAGTCGGAAGATATACCGAAAACTGTTTTTCAAACTAGGTATGGTCAGTAGGAATATTATGTGATGTCGTTTGGGGTGACTAATGCGCCAGGAGTATTTATGGAATACATGAATAGAAATTTCCATCCTTATTTGGATCAGTTTGTGGTGGTGTTCATAGACGATATCTTGGTGTATTCGAAGTCGAATGAGAACCATGTAGAGCATTTGAGGATTATGTTGCATACCTTGAAGCATGTCGAAATGTGAGTTTTGGTTGCATGAAGTGAGTTTCCTTGGTCATGTGATATCTAGGTGTAATAACGGTTGATCCGTCTAAGGTTGATGCGGTGTTGCAGTGGGAAGCTCCTAAGTATGTTTCTGAGATTTGATGTTTTCTTGGTTTGGCGGGTTATTACCAGAGGTTCACAGAAGGATTTTCTAAGTTGGATTTACCTTTGACGCAGTTGACTCGTAAGAGACAAGCTTTTGTTTGGGATGCTAAATGTGAGGAGAGCTTTCAGGAGTTGAAGACGAGGTTGACAATTGCGTCTGTATGAAGGCGTATCACCTTGAACCTTTGCGATTAAAAGTTGATTTTATTATTAAATATTGTATGTGGGTTGGAGGGTGTTATAGTAACTAATTAGTAATTAAGGAAACCAGTGACTTCACGACTTAAATCAGCCCAGTAACTCCATTCTTCTTGCACCTTGGTAAGGTAGACACTGATAAAGGTGCCCGTTTGTAGAACTACTAAGAGGAAGAGTGTGTTATGTACTTCTAAGGTACATATATGAGGGAACCTTTAGGAACATTGGAAAGTCATACCTTTGGAAATTTAGGAACTCTAATTTAAGTTTATGTTTCAATTACCCCTGAGCGAGTAAACCCCACAATAATAATCCTTACGAAGTTGGCAGATACTGTAGGATTGATAACCCTATACCATAGCGCACATATAAACTTAGTGTGATCAGCAACTGCAAGACAGGCAAAGGGATAGACCAAATCTATGAGAGAGTAAGACCCCGCATACGTAATGATCATCGTGCGATCAGTAGGTGCAACTTGACAGCTGATTATGTTATCACTTAGATAGTCTACTTAGAATAATTGAACTTGACTTGACTGTTATTTAAATCTAACAAATAAATAGAGGGGATTCAAATAATCCTAACCGTTACTAACATTCTGCAATCAAACAGGTGACTTTTGCTTTGTTGCAAATGATTAAATTGCAAAACTCTAAACTCTTATCTCTTATTTATTTGTTTTGTCCCCAAATAAGTAACGCGAATTGTTTAGACGAAACGACAATACATATGAATACGATACTCTAATTATCACTTTATTACTTGATAAACAATTTGGTACATTTGCCTAATCTAACCATCATTACACCAATTTGTAATTTTGGTTTCTGTCTTTGTTGTGTTTGTTACTATGACATTGTGTGTAGTTTCCTGTTAGACACATCTTGTGTTTAACTGATTTGGTTTTTAATATAGTTTGTATTTGGCTTGTGAAAAAAAAAAATTAAAGAAACACAAACTATAATTTTCTTATTTGACGGTATAAACTTAATTAAATTTTTTACACAAATAGCCAAACTTTTTTTATTTTAGGAACACACAATTAACCAATCTTGCTAGGGTTATTTTATGCATTAGTGAACAGAAGTATTTTTGCTTACAAAAATAGTAAAACTAGTGATTTACACAACATTTTGGAGCTTAATTGTATACTTTAAGAGAAAGAAAAGTCACATGCTTTTTCTATCCTCCAACTTATTAGCATGAGTAGCTCCAATTATTAACCAGCTGTTGCAAGAACAAAGCTACAAGTATACATTACAAACACAAACTTAAATAGAACTACAAACAAAAGCAAGATCTACATCCAATATAAATAAAGTACTTAAAAAATATTCAAAACTCCAACGATGACTAATATTGACCTTGTCAATAGAAGTTGATGATCCTTCTCTTTGTAACGTATGAAACAATTGTCTAATTAGTGTTGGTTTGTAAAACATACCAAGAAAAAAACATAACTTGTACTTTTTTCTTGTTTTTATCAAACATGTACTAATTAGGTTACCATTTCAGTTATGAGAATAAAGACATACACTAGCTTCTACATATGATGAGCCACGTCCTCATGATGCTTTAGAAAATTTTCATGTATTGGTCAATGGTGTAGAACTTACCCTACAAACACATTATGCTCTCACAAACACAACTGGGAGAACACTACCATCCAAAGCCAATAAAATCTTCCCATTCTCACGCAAACCACCAATAGTACCACAATCAAATCTACAAAAGGAACATGTATCCGTGGGACAAAACCTAATATTATAAACACCTTCAAATTCAGCCTTCACAATTCTAAAATAACTACCATCACTTCCAGCTATAATAACCCTTCTTTTACTCTTAGTATCCCTATCACCTAATTTCCATTCAGTGGATTGTACACAAATTGAAGAAGCTGAAAATTTCACCTTAAAATCCCTACTATCCTTAATAATTTTATCTTCTTTTGCAAAAGGAGTGAAAATAACGGGTAACCCTTTTCCAAGGTCAGTATTTTCTTGACCTACATATAAAGGGCATGAACCGTTTCTATCTATCAAAGTGAAACGGCCTCCACTATCGGTTATAGCTGGTTTTATGTAATACTCTTTGCCACGCTCAAGAGGATGGCCTTTTGTGTCAAGAACTTGTTCATTTTCGGATTGTGCTAATGTTTTTGTGGCAATGAAAAGCCATAAGATAAGGCTAAGGCTTGTAATTTTGATTAATGTTGTTGACATGGTTGTGTATAATTAACTTTTAGAAGGGGTGGTGGTTTGGATATGAATATGACTTACTATTTATAGGATAGGATATGTCGATATGATATGGATATTATGTGTGGCAAGCGGTGGAGATATTAAATATTAAATATGTGTTAGGTTGATGAATTAAAGTCTAAGATCACTTGCCACATTATTCAACCACACTTTGCTTGTACCGGCAGACTTGCTTGAGTGTGAAACGAAGGTTTGAATTGATTTTTTAGTTTCTCAATCTTATGCAATATCGTATAGATTAAGACAACTATAAGCATAGTATCGTATTTTTTTTATTGAAAACAACAATTAACTATTACAAAATAATGTACCGTAAAGTGCACAAGTTTTAAGATAAATTTATATATGTTTAACTTTTTATGCTATGTCCCTCAAAAAAAAAAAAAACTTTTTATGCTCTGTAAATTTACACATAATGTAAAAACTATTTCTCTTGTCTTGAAAGTATGCTCAAATGATAGTTGGCTTTATTTATAATTAATTGTAATTTGTTGAAAATGTAAATTTTTAACACAAAAGGTGTATATACTATTCCATTGGATCGAACCTCTTTAGAACAAAAACTCAAATATAAAGTGTATAGGTTAAGAAAACTAAAATAAGTATTTTTTTTTTATTTGAAACAATTACATATTACAAATCTGTAATATAAAATACATAAATCTTAAAATAAATATATAATTATTAATTTATACTGTGCACATTTGTACATAATTGAAGAGAAAATAAACTATTGTCGTGAAAGTATAGCTTAAATGATAGTTAACCTGAATTGTAATGTGTTGGAAAAGTAATCTTTTTACACCGATGGTGTATAAATAACCCCATTGGATTGAACCTCTCTCTGCTCTTACTTCAACAATAAGACAAGGTAAATTCCTAGTCAAAGAATAACATTTCAATTTGGGGCTGTCCCCACCTCTATATAGGTAAAGATTCTCCTCATTTATAAAAATAAATGGAAGATGCAATTTAAAAAGAGATAGACATAAAAGTATACTTGATCGGTTTTCATTTTAGAACCTGCACAGAATTTGTTGCGTGGTACACGAGTGATATTTTGCTCTAACTTGTTTTTTTTTAAGAAATTTCGCCCTAACTTGTAACATGTTGTTTCATCCTTAATATTTTATTTTTGGAAAAATGTAACTTGCTGCAGTTTTTAGAAAAACGAAAAAAGATGACGATATTATTAGTTACCTAGGTTGAATAAAATATACCTGGAAGAAAAAACTCCTCAAATTTAAACATAACTCCTATCACTATGTCCTTCTTGCAATTGTTAATTGTGATGATGTGATTTCTCATAAAAGATGCTCTCTTGAGGCTGGTTTATTACGACGAAATAGAAGAGAGTAGGTTATCAATTTTTCAATTAGTTATGTAATCCATTGAATTCTTAAATATTTGCCCTTTGATTGTACAGGGTTGCATACTCCCATTAATAATATTTTTTTGCTTATAATTTATAAAGAAAAAATAACTCATCTTAGAAGCCTCATATAACAAAATAAAAGCATTATGCATGTCACCACATAACATGAGATTGTGTCGTCATTTACACATGCTACAATTGCACTCTTACAATCTATGTTACAATAGAAGTTACCCTATTGCTTTTGTTTTCGCCTCCTTAACAACTTTTTCTAGTTCCGTCCTGTCTTTTGCAGTACATATTTTAATGATAATGCATACAAATCAATACTATTAAAAGTGGAATGAAAATTAAGATCAGTCTTACGTTATAATGTTTCTGACACAAAAATTATAACAAATGATTGTGGTGTAATTTTGCCAACTTTTTTTAATTAAATATTCTCTGAATATAACAATGTAACTGGAAAGACTATTCTCTTTAGTCATATCTAACCGTAAGCCGTGGCAAATTTCTCCCTATAGAATTTTATTTTTTTTGACAAATCCCTATAGAAATTTAACAAGGCTGCATTTTCAGTGTTGAATATAAACTCATAATTTCTGCTTAAGTTAGAAGAGATCTCTTAATACATGTATATAGCTTTTTCTTGATTTTTTTTCTCTCTTTTATGATTAATAATTAGATTGTTTTCTCAGTAGTTAATTTTTCTTATTCTATGAATTTAATTTATTTCATTTTTTAATAAATATTTCATATATTCACCATTCATAATTTTTTGTTAGGAAAAACCGGCATAGCGAAACTAGAGGAACACAATCACAAAACATGAACATAAGCATATAACGTGGGAGTTTCAAAATTAGACAAAAAACCATAATTGTTGTCTAACGACAACCAAATAATAATACTATATGCAAATGGTTACAACACATAGACTACTCTCAAACATCCATGTAAACCCACACCATCCAAAGAAAATACCTAATTAAATCACACAACACTCTAACACAAGAGTATAAGAGAAAAGAAAATGTTAGATACGAACTTAAAGTGTTTTCGACTAGTGCAATTTGTAACGAATAAATATAGCATATATACTTTTCAAGTACCTCTTCCTTTATAATTCTAAGCGATGTTGGACTTCTTCTACATGTTATTTTCAACTAACACCAACAAACTCCACCTTAATTTAAAGTAATACATTCACTTCCATTGTCGTCATCGACGGTTATAGTTCAAAAGAACTAACATACACCACCATAAGGAGTATAATCACTTGAAACTTATCAAGCAATTTTGTTGGCCTCAACTACGCAAACAAATCCGAATAGCAAAGAAATCTATTCAGGTATTGTAAAGCCTCAACTTAAGATGCACTTTTCAAGCTTAACCATTTTTTATATTTTTTTTTAGACTTGAGAGCATAAATATATCTTGAATTGAGAAGAAAACATTAAGTTAATTAAAGCAGACACTCAAAATGTCAAGCCGCAGTCGTCTTAACTTGGTACTCCATAGACGGGTACAATTTGACAACAACATTAAAATTTAACACAAGGAAATTATAGAATATGAAGTATGAGTTACTTCATTTTATTATCATAATATTTGACTTTCAATCTATCATGTATGGACTTTTTGCAAGTATCATTATAAGCAAAGTAATAGAAAAACGATAGAAAGAAGAAATTGCCGTGAACGGCATAGAAAGAAAAACATTAAAGTGTGTAAATTTTATTTCTTCATTGCAAAGAGTCCAAATGGTAATGGTACCAACAATATGGATCACCTGCGAATAAAAAGGTAAAGAAATAAGAAGTTCAATAAAAAATAAATCACTCAAGAAAGGAGAATGTTGAGTGTCTCTAGACAAGTAAGCTTTTATTGAAAAGTGGTTTAATTATTACTTGATCACAAATAACAACTTATATTTTTATGGTAAAGTTTATATTTATGAATTTCTTAACCATTGTCTGAAAGCACTGGTCAGCAAGACTGAAAAATACGAAAGAAACATTCACCTTTATAATTCCAATTTTCTATTATTCATTCCATTAGGGACATTTTATATTCCTTCCGGGTCCACCATAGTAAAAGTAATTCCCCTCGTTATTAATCCCTTTTATTATATTATAACAATGTGGTTCTGTTGCATACACTTTGAGATTTGATAGTGGAATCAACTTGTTATCAGAATTTACAACTTGCATATTCTTAAAATATGAAGCTTTTGAAGGACCTTCATTTGCAAAATGTCCACTACCCATTTGGGTTGACGAGTGCGACCCTCTTGACCTTATATACACTTCTCCACCAAATTGAATAGTAGTTGCACTATCCTTTAAGCTTGTAAACAGAGAGGATGGCCAATATCCAATTATGTTTCCAGATCCAAATTCAAGCCACCAATTCCCATATTTTTTATCCTACACAAAAAAAAAAAGTAATAATATAACCTTAAATGTCACTATAAAGAAACAGCGATGATAGGTAGACACCCTTAATGTATACATCCCTTTGTACCACTCTGAAAAATTTCAGTTAACCAAATATTAGTATGTGTGACCACATTTATTTAATTGCGTAACCACTATGTTTCCAAAATTTATTTGGTTAACTAAGTGGAAAAATAGTGGTCACGCGTATTTTAATTGTGTGACCACATTTTTCAGCTTTTAAATAGTGGTCACTCAACTGAAAAAATGTGGTCACGCAAACCATATATTTGGTTATCTGAAATTTTTCAAAGTGGTACAAAAGAATGTACATATTAAGGGTGTCTACCCATCTTTATTCATGAAGAAAAACTTATTTTATCCTTCACTTAATTGTTACTGAATCTTTTATCGTGTCTTGCTACGAAAAAAAATAATAATAATAAAGATCTTAGAAATTCTATATCTTAGTTTTTTTTTTTTAAGATTCTAAATTAGCCCACACAAATTGGAATCAGAGAGAATCGAACTTAAGACCTTAAGGAGGAGTACCCTCTCAAGTTCTAAATCAATACCACCAGACCAACTCAAGTGGGTTAATCCTATAGATTAGTTAATTTGGTTATTGAAATAAAAAATCAAACGATTTTCGCAATTAAATTATCCCAATCACATTTGCCACATATAACAATCTTAGAAACAATATTTAAGAAAAGAAAAAAAAATGTATTTTTTTTAAAAGTACTTTTTAACTTGATTAACCAAATTGACTTATTTCTACACGTTTGAAGGTATTATTGGTAATTAACACCTTATTCAAGAAAGAAAGAAGAAAAAAAATTGTCTCCGTGAGTTTAGCTCAGTTGGTAGGGATATTGCATAATCTATGCAGGGTCGGGGTTCGAACCCCGGACACCCCACTTTTTTCTTTTTTTTTAAAGCCAAAAAGAAAATATAATAAATAAAAAGAAAAAGGTACACAGACTGGGGGGACATTGGACATAACCCAGGAATAACCAAACTAGGAATACATCGTGAAAAAACAGTCCAATGGATCAACTCTAATCTATCTTAACAAAAAATTCACTAATCACAGGCGCAACTGAGCGAACCCGCGTACGAACGCGAAACCAAGTTACAAAAAATAGGAAAAGTGAACATTTGCATAGAACAGTTAGAGTGTAAAAATGGCGAATGGATCGACCGCCAACACGATAACAAAATCCAAGTGTCAGCTCCCTGATCAACAGCAAGCATGAAGCTCTTTAGAGCAATACAACGCGTAAGAACTCAGATCGAGGGATGAGTCCACTACGTCAGTCACCAGACCATTTCGGGTTAAACGAACCAAACTCTTCCGGGTTTTTTGAATCACAAAAGGAACCACACCCTTTCGGGTTTTTGAAACAGTACCACATCATGAGTCCAAGCCATCAGTCACCTCCAACCTCTTTTAAACCAAAACAAAGTGAACACAAACCAGCCACTCACTAACACCGCCATCGACCCAACCCAAACAATAAGACACGAACAAGAAAACACAAAGACCCCGGAGGGAGTCTGCCACCAAAACTTACAAACAGCCACCATCAAATATGAAAAGTAACCGCAACACGGCCACCAACGCAAACCACGATCACCGGGACGAGCTACCACCACCCACCACGATCCTTGCGATGACGATCTAAATGAAAAAGCTTTGAAGGAGGATTAATCGTGGGAAAGGAAGAGACCACAACCACCAACAACCGTCGGAATGAACACTGATCCACCGTGACGGAAAGCCACAGACAAAACACAAAAAGCTGAAACAGATCTGGTGCTCAGATACCCAGCGAGGAAAACTATAGTTGTGTGCATCATCACAACCTCCTCAACCATCTCTACCACATCGAACGGAAAAAGGCAGATCTGAACCATCTGAAGCAAACAACCACATGAAACAGCGGAAATCGACAAAATCCGAAAACGAAGAACAGACGGTGACGAGCAACCACCAAGCTGGAACGCGATGGTGATGCCGCCGTGAAGGTCGGGCATACCATCACCGGCGTTGGATCTACATGATGGAGAAACGAGTTTGGATTGGCAGGGGAAAGAGGTAACTACGGTAGGAAGAAAAGGGTTAGGTTAGAGAGAAGCTAGATTGTTTTCCTAGAGAGAGAAGTCGATCTTTCGACATTTTTTCGGACACCCTACTTCTCTATATTTAATTGTGTGAGTTCTGGTCTATTATGCTATCAGATCAACAAAAAAATGAAAAAAACTAGTAAAAACTAAGAAGAGGGAGACGAGATTTCTGCCAAATTATCCATAATGTAAGTAGAGAATTACCTTATAGATTAATAAAGTAATTGCAAGTTGCCGTCCATTATACGTAGAAACTGGAGAGAGTGCACCTCCAAGTACAAATGTTTTGCTAGTTTGAACAAAGCCTGGACAACGTAAATTGTAGCATCCAGTTTGTTTATAATCATCAGCCTGCAATTACTACTACTATTATTACTATCATTTTCGTTTCAATATATATTAAATCATCAAGACCAAATAAATAATTTTTTTGTTTTTGAGTAAAGACCAAATAAACAACTTGAAAATAATTATTTTGATTTAATACTCCTATAAATTTAATTATTTTCATGAATACTTTTGTATTAATTACTCTTCATTTCACTAATTTACTTACTCTTAACATTCCTCTCCTATGATAAATAAGGACACAAATTAAATTTAACATTTAATACATTTTCAAATTAGTTCATGTTTCTTATAAGAAAGGACCAAATTTTTTTACACTTTTGTTTCTCATAAAAATAATCCAGTATGTTAGGGCATAAATTACTTACCGTCCAATAAACAAAGAATCTAGGGAGATAGTCCCCGTAGATCTGGTGGCTCACCTGCATAAAAATTACTTGATCTTAGCTTTATTGGCTAAAATACAAAATTTATTGGCTAAATTACTTATGTAACAATTTATACATGAGTTAAACCTTGTTTAAGTAAAGCATATGAGGTATATAATCAAATTGTTTTCATATAAGGTAACTCTATGTGATTGGACTATTGAGAAAGCTGTAGTCATTTTGGAAATACTTGGGCATGTGATGTGAGGTAATTCATGAAACAAAATTTGAGATAATGACATATCAAAGGGCATAGTGAGATTATATAGTGTTGAAAATGGGATTTTGCATATTGTAGTTGGGTTGTTTCTCATAAGTAAAATGCTAACATGATTATTGACGTATATTGATAATATATACAAATTAAATACATAAAAAAAAACCATGTATATGGAAATGAATGAATGAATAAATGAATTGATTGAGATAAATAATAACCATGTATATGTAATTAATTTAACATGCCTGCCAACCAGCTTCAATGGTGTTGGCATTTCTACCGGTGACGAGCCATATTTGAGACAAGCTGAATTCTTTTTCACCTTCCACATAGGGGGACCATAAACTTATTGTAGCCTTTCCTCCATAGTATCGATCCCCAGTCACAGACCCATATGAATGCTGTGGAGTGTAGAGTAATAAGAAGACGATATTATAGGTGCATGATGAAACAACCAATTGTTTTATTAACATAATTTTTTTTTAAAAAAACCGAGTATATGGGTCCATACAGCGAACCGTGAAAGTCTCAAGTTTTGTGAGACTCAAATGGATGGTAAATTCTCTTTACAAGTTTTAGCGTTATTGCGTACATAAATTCAAGTTTGAACATGAGGCATTTGTCAATTTAAAAGAGATTCATGTCATGTCATCGAAACGTCTTTGGTTTAAGCATGAACTTTTGTGATCACTTTAAATTATAAAAAAAAAAGGATTCAATTTGATGACTAAAGAAAGATAGAAAATTGAAAACTTTTTTCTTTTTCAAAAGAGATAGATATAAATAGTTTATTATGCTTTTATCAAACAAAATTTTGTAAAATAAAAGCATAATCCATCTAAAAGGGATTAGAAGCGCAAGTTGTTATTCGCTTTCCTTCTCTTCATTTGTAATTTTATATATATATTTGGCATTTATTTCGTTAAAAAAATATAATTTGCATGAAAATGAAAAAGAAGGAAAAAACCCAAAAAAAAAATATCAAGAAACAAAAAAAATATGAGTTCCTATGATTGCATACCACATGTTTATATTTAGTGGCATCCACTCCAACTTGGTTTAATTTTCTTCCAAACGTGTTAATAGACCTAGCTCTTAATATGTCCTCTTTTTTTGTTCTTCTAATTGGAATTGTTCCTTCCGGACATGATTCACCGGATAAGCTCCACAATTGAAAGTTCTCACTCAAAATATCCGTTTGGTTATGGCCTTTTGGTGTTTCTTCAGGATCCTATATATAAATATGCATGAAAGATTACAATTACAAAGTCAAAATATAATAGCTTAATTAGTTTCAAAAAATATATTTATGAATTTTTCTTAATTCAATTGACGAGAAATACCAATGGTTTTTGTCCTTTCAATAGAAGATGATCAAAAGCCGGTTGTTTGTGAGACACAACACAGTCTATAATATCGCCATCCGGACTCTGAAAATGAAAACAAACACAAAATGTATATAAAAAAAACAAACACAACCATTAATTTAAGTGTGTGTTTGGATAAGCATATGAAAGTTATATTGATTCACAAAATTCTCTCGTTCAAACACACTCTAATTACACAAACACAATCATATACATCAGACTTAAAGATTTATTTTAACATACTTGAATTGTCTTAACAGCAGGCTTGTTGATCTGTTGAAGACGACTCGTTATCATTTTCTTCAACATGTAAAATTCGTCTGATAGAAAAGTTTGATTGGATAACTGATGGTTACTTGTTTCTGAAGCTAAGCAAGCAACGAAACAATGCATTGAGAGAGAGAAAAGAAAGAGACCATATAATAGGTTAACCATTTTTATCTTGTGTGTTGATAAGAAACGAGGCAAGCGGCCAAGGATGTATATATAGTGGTTTAAAATCTAGAATTATTATTATCTTTGGGGAAATACGATTAGAAATAATAATAATAATAATAATAATAATAATAATAATAATTTCGTCGTCTCAAAATAATTAAGCCATTTGTAAATAAAATTTTAAAATAAATGTCGCTTTCAGTGTAATATTAATTAATTTTTTCAATTATAATTTTAATATTAATTTCATTACTCTCTGTTGAATATACCTCATTTTTTTAATATGTATGAAAAGACTAAATTGCTCGATTAATTTGCCAAAGAAGGAGTATATAACTATAATAATAATTTGATTGAGAAACTATAGTAGTTTAAAAATGCTCGACCGTCATTGTTATTATGAAGTGAGTCTCTTAACCATTCCAAGTTTGCTGGCGAATATGCAATTTAAAAGTTAGTCAACGGAAAAAGGATAAGATTTTTCCATACATAATTATATGGAAAATGCTTCTAAGCATTGATAGTGATATGTGTATAGCATACATACATATGATTATTTTATTTTTTAAGTGATTTTTACAATATTCTACATATTTATGCAAAATTTCATTAAAAAATATATAATTTACTTAGATATAGGGACCAAAAGTAGTGATTGAAAATTTTATAAGGACAAAAAGTTAAAGGAAATTTTAGAAGGACTAAAACGAAAGGTTAATATATTTATAGGGACAAAAAACATTTTTAACCCTACTTTTTTTTACGATTAATATAATAAAACTTTTTATTTAATATTTGTTTTGATATATTTAAAATTGAAACATGGGTTGTGGCACCGGTCAACAATGGCTAAAAGAGGTTGGCACACTGCCATACACCATTGTAGGGAAACTTGAACTATACCACGAAACACTATGAGGGATGTTTGAGAATCTCCGTCGTGAGGTCGCCAAAGCTCCTTAGTGTCCCACCACCGGCATCCGCCGTACACCACCAGCTGCCACCACTACTTTATAACTATTCTATTATTTATTATTCCAAACAATTATTTATAAATTTTTAAGCCCTCATAATATATAAGCCCAATAAAGACAATGAGAATCAACCCTCGTGAGCTTAACTCAGTTGATATGAACAATACATAATATATACAAGGTTTAGAGTTTGAACCAGACCACAACCAAAAAAAAAAAAAAGAAAATGGGGATCGGTCCAAAGTCCAATAAATAGATTTTAGCATAAGTAATACTGGTTAATATTATATGATGAAACTGAAAAGAAAAGAAAAAATCCCAACATAGAGAATAAATTTTTTATTTGTAAATAATAAAAGTGAATACATTTTTGTCAAAAATAAAAAAGAATACATAATTATAGATGGATCGATGTGATACATCATCTATTGAAAATATATTAATGGATGAATTAGATGAAATTATTATAGATTGAATTGGATCTTTTTAAGGGATTTTTGTTGGCTAAGTGGGTCCGTTCCCTGGTGTTTGTGTGACCATCGTGCAGTGCACTGAAATGCTTGGTCAAAACAAAACAAAATAGAAAAATGCATCACCCAACTTTTAGATGTGGTTTCCTTAACTACCATTGGATGTATTCTATTGGGATTTGGAAGGATTTTAGTGATTTTTTATGATGAAAAAGTCTTCATAGTATTTCCAAAACTTTTGTTTAATAAGAATTTTTTTAAGCTTTTAAATATAGAAAAATGTTACATAGTGGATATAAGACATTTGTTAAAGAAACAAATATTAAAATAATATGTTAAATCGTTGTTTTCAATATAAAACTACTTTTTAACTTCTTTAATTAGTGTCTTTTTGCGGCATTAGTTAGAATGATCCTTCAATATAAGTATAAAAAAATATTGTGGTATTTTTTATTTTTTGTTACAAGGGATAAAGGATGAAAACGAAGAAATAAGGCAGGAACAAAAGAAAAAAGAAAACAACATAAACAGGCCTACAAATAATCCATAGGGAAGATGGCTCCCCAAGCGTCATATCTAAGCAGATCACTCATTCCCTCTGGCGCAGACAGGTGGATAAACAACGCAGAATCTGAAGAAGCTCCTAACTTAGCCAAAAGATCAGCGCATTGGTTACCCTCCCACAGAGTGTGAAAGATAGAAGAGTTGTTGGAGGATAACAGATCATTATGTCTGGAATTAGAGCAGCATAAATGTGGTATTTCATGGCGGGACCGGTAATGAGATTTAAGTAGAGAAGGGAATTTGTATAACACACAAAATCAGGAGTATCCATGTCTCGAGCCAACAATAAACCATGGTAGATAGCTGAGAGCTCAACAAGTAATATGTCATCTGAAAGAATGAACCCAGAGAAACCGGAAAGGTAGAAACCTGCATAATTTCTAATGAGACCTCCAAAGCTAGCTCGTTGCGGTGTTTCTACACAGCTCCCGTCAACATTGAGAATGGTGCAAAAGTGATTGGGACATTTTTAATGACTTCTGTCGAGCTTTGAATGTCGAGACCAGACCTCATTGTTCAGACAGTCTAGATTACGATGTCTCCAAGACCATCAAATACTTGTCGTGAAGAAATTTGACTTAGAACTCATCAATCCTGATTTTAACCAATCATAGGCGCAAGAAAAAGAGAAGAAATCCGGATTAGTAAACCCAATATGATACCAAACCTCGGCATAATGAGTGCAGTCCCGAATGCAATGGAGAAAAGTTTCGTCATGGTTTCCACACCTAGGACAAATAGCAAAAGAGGACATATTTCTATGGTGGACAAGAGAAAGAGTAGGAACAACATCATGACAAGCAAGCCAAACAAGGAATTTATATTTTTCTGGAATATTTAGCTTCCAATGTTGAGATAGATTAATATTTGTGACTAGTTCAACATGAGAAAGAATCCAATTGTATCCACTTTTGGTTGAATATACCCCATTCTTGTTTTGGGACCAAATAAATGCACCTTTAATATAATTGTTGAAGCGGAATTGAATGTTGTTAATAGCCTCGACAATTTCTCGAGGGAGATGAGTGCCTAGATCTTTAGAGTAAGGAGATGGGCTATTGAGAATTGTAACACCCTATTTTTATTAAAGTGATAAAACACGCGAATAAAGCATATATTCAAGAAATAGACGCTACATCTTCAACAAATAACATCAACATGCATATATAAAATTTCTCAACAGTCGCAGCGGATATAAATCATATATCTCCAAAGTATACATGCCATGAGATCAATATACATCATCATATAAAATCTCAAAATCCTGACATATGGGTCAAATCTCAATAACAAATAAATCCAACAAAAACATAAAGACCGACGTCCTAATCAGAGTCTAATCTAAGACTCCAAGAAACGATAACGGAGATTAGCTCCTGCTATCCAAGCACTCACCAAAAAGCAAACTACTCCTGCACTCCGTCTACCCATTCATACAAACAGGTAGGCGGTCAAAACCATTGGGGGTTAGCTTCACATCAATCATAATCAACATAAACAGTTTGACATAAATGAATCAAATTAAGTCTCAATTAATTAACAGGAGCAATTAGCTTCCATATGCACACACACACACAACAATTCTAAATGTCACAAGTATATATTCATCAAACACACTTACCAACAACAACCATCATTCACATACAACACTTAAGACTCATGCCAATATGATATGTGCCTATACACGACACATATATGCATGTGGTACCATATCACCAACAACAAGATGCCAACAAAACATATTATGTAAGAGTACACCTCCTCTTATGATTCAACTATGTAAAAGTACACCTCCTTTTACATTTTTCATATGACTCAATATGATTATGATGCATGGACATACAAGCAAAGACCCAATAATGCAAAACCTTCAACATATACATCCACCAACAACAATGTAAAAGTACACCTCCATTTACATTGACTAGTCATCAACAATTGCATTATCAAGTATTTACGTCCACACAATCAACAAATCACAATTCAAATAAGAGTCCTCACCATATTATCAACAAACATCAACATCAATTGTCATATATACATTAATCAACATCATCTATATAATATGGCTCAACAACTCCATACACTTTCTCACAATCCAAGTAAAGGAGAAAATACAACACTTTATGATAAACATCATAATCAACACCTAACAATCATTCACATATCTTCATTTAATCATATAAAGTTATTCACGAAAGATTTATAAGGTAATCGACTTTAAAGAACCATTTTCGACAAAGTCCGTATCAAGTAGCAAAAACGGCCAACATTGATATTTTTCAAAGCAAGGTAACTTGTTCAAGTTTGGAAACCTAACTCCCGATCTTAATTAATCATATAAGTATGAGCATAGGCCACTTACGAACTATCAAGCATTAGTTCAAAGATTAGCCTAAGTTCGTATGAGAAAATCCCAACTTCACATATTCCAAAATCCCACCCGAAAATCAAGTTTGAAATGATTAGGACATTATACCATCCTTACATGCCTCGTCTAAGCCCATATGAACTGTAGACCAAGTTTGAAATCCTTTATGTTCACAAAAGATCATTTTTCGATAATTTTCGAAAACCAAAAACGGCGTAACTTCAAGTTTCAAACCATTTGGAAAATTTAAGTTTCAACAAAGCCAATTATGTTCCAGTAGAAAAGTAAGTGAAAACAGCAAAAGAACACTTCAAAACGATCGCATAGGACCCCTACACGACTGCCCCCAAGCACCCGGACACGGATCAACGTTCCCGTTGTCCTGTCCTGGGCGCTTGGCACTAAAGGTGCAGCGCCTAGCGCTAGCTCTCTGACTATGGGCGCCTAGCACCCTTGCTCAGGCGCAGCACTCCGTAAACGCGCGTTTTCGCGTGTTTCGGCCTCGGGTCTTCGCCATTTTCGCCCAAAAATTGAAGGGTTAAGTCCCCCGTTCATCAAAAACGATCCAAGGCATGACTCGGGGCTCTAACATATCGAATACACTCGTTTTGCGACAATTGAATAAGTTTTATAAATTGTTTTAAAACAATTTTTCAAAACAACAAGTTTTCAACAACAACAACTCCAATCATAATTCATACCCAAACCATGATATGAGATTATCAACAACAATCAACCACAACCACAACTTATAATCATGTATTCCATCACAATTCAAAAACATGTCATAATTCATCA
>Ga0315913_1003067_pt1 | contig 19949 bp, 8 predicted proteins | sample MpolsnodulesMG_FD_207736 | JGI IMG/M metagenome (GOLD analysis project Ga0315913, IMG submission 207736) | Medicago polymorpha root nodule microbial communities from Los Angeles, California, United States - small nodules | ecosystem: Host-associated > Plants > Roots > Nodule | place: USA... | reverse complement strand
TACTATTTTGCCCTCCTTTTTATTCAAAGGGGCAAGTAAAAGCATACAAATTGAATACTAAATTATAATAACATTAATTATCCCGTTAGAGTATAAATAGTAGCTAACTTCAATAAGTATATAAGTGTCTACATTTATTGCATTGAAAAATAAACTTTATCTTTGGAAAATAAACCTTATTCTTCTCCTCATTTCTCCTTTTGTTTGGAAAATAAACTTTATCTTTGGGATTTCTCCATTATACTTTAGATTAATGTCTTATTTGGATATTTTATTCAATTAAGTTAATATAGGCATTCCTTCATTTTAAACTGGTTTCATTTTACTCCATTAACTTGTAAACCTGATTACTATCAGATGTAAAAAAAAAGGTCTCAAATGTTTGTCGCAATTACAACAAGATTATTCAGTTTTTTCATTAAATATCAACAAGATACTTTAGTAACATGCTAAAATATATATATATAAAAAAAATATGCACTTAACTAATTTTGTTAATCCCAAAATTACTTTTTTTAGGATAAATTACACTCACCTCCCTTGAGGTATTCTTAAATAACACTAACATCCCTTCTAATTTTGAACTTAACACTAACCTCCCTTATTTGTTGTTTAAATAGACAAACATCCTTAGCCCAAAACCTGTCGTAGACTTTGTGTTCAACTTGCCGTGTTTGCCAATCGCCAATCGGTACTGTTGTGAAGCTGCTAAGAGCAACTCCAGTGGTTGCTTTTTGAGTAGCGTTCGCTAGCATGGCACACTTTGTATGAATTTCCATTGGAGAAGACCACCGTGTAATTACCGTCACTTCACCAAGTAACGGTTACTTTGATAAAAAATGCATATAGTTGTTGGCCCCAAGAATTCAAGCTATACTGTAAAGTTGTATATGAATAAAATATCAATATATGTGGTATAATTGTGTGACCTAATATGAGTAGTTTTGAATTGAGCAATCATACATATACACCCTCATGTGGTATAGACACTTTCAACCTCTACACAAAACTGTGACACGTGGTATTAAAGGTGGAGGATCAAGTGAAAGAGAGAGTGGTGATAAGGTGAAAATATTAAATTGCCCCTGCACATGGGGGTGTATATCGATGGTATGGGAAAAAGGGTGTTTATGAATAATTATTGAGTAAATAGACAATTACCTCCCTGAAATTGTAAGTTTCGTCAATTACCCCCCTGAAATTAACAAAACTTCAATTACCCCCCATAAATTGCACAACGTTAATCAATTTACCTCCTCTGTCAAATTCTTCTATTAGTCAACATGATGTTTGCAAATACCCTCCCTGAAGTTTTGCACTTATGTGCAAAATGCCCCCCGAATTTGAATTTTTTTTTTTTTTTGTAAGTCATTACTTTAACTTCTTATCTCTGTTTCAATAATTGTTTGTTGTATGAAATGTTTCAAGAAGTTGCCATGGAGCAGCTCGTGAGGCAGTAAGATGCTTCTAAAAAAAATAGTAAATATAGCTTCTTGGTTTCCTCTACCAGTGTATGAAATGACAAGAACTATGCTACTTGGTTTCTTCTAAAAAATGTTTCAATATTGTTTGTTGTATGAAATATATTTTAAGAAATGACAAGAACTATGCTACTTGGTTTCCTCTACCTGTGTCAAAACTAATGCAGATGATTTTCATTTTGGTTCTCTGTAGATTATTTTTCTTGCACTGTTAAGACATTTTTGCGAATTTTTAGTGTGAATTGCAGATGATTTTTCATGCATTTTTAAGACCTTTTTGCGAATTTTTAGTGTGAATTTTGGATTGTAATATTGTAAAGTTTAAATTATTAAAGTTAACAGTTAATTGTTTGACTTTAATATCTTTTGAGATGGATAAGAAAAAAATATAAATTTTCAAGTTCGGGGGGCATTTTGCACATAAGTGCAAAACTTTAGGGGGGTATTTGCAAAACGTCATGTTGATTAAAAAAAATTGACGGAGGGGGTAAATTGATTAACGTTATGCAATTTCAGAGGGGTGATTGAAGTTTTGTTAATTTTGGGGGGTAATTGACGAAACTTACAATTTCAGGGGGGTAATTGCCTATTTACTCAATAACTATTCTTTTGAATTTACCATTGGAGTAAAAATTAAGAGAATTGTTTCAAGATGATGTGGCTATAGTAGGACCTACACAATAACCATGAGCAAAGACCACCATTGGAGGTGCTCTAACCACGAATGGCAGGTTGGTAGCTTAGGGAATCTGTATCAAGTGTTGAAAACCTTAACCAAAATTACATTCTACCCGACCAAACTAACGATGTTATGTTAAACCTAAGAGCTCAAATGAATAGTTTTAATGCATCAGAAATTATAATATTAAGTTTTTCTAATAAATAGTTTCTTAATTAAGTATCCTTAAATAGTGCCCTTAGCAGGATCGTTCCAATGAAATAGGAGGCTCGACTCTCAAAGTAAAATAGGCCCCCAATAAAATTAAAATGCAAATTTTTTGTGTAGTTAAGGTTCATTAAAAAAATCTGAATCATAAGATTTCTACACATGAAACGAAATAAAAAAAAATTAAGCGAAAGAAAAGTGAAATTTACCTAACGGTATCGTTTGGATTTATCACTCCTCTGTTGTGGGAAAGGGGAAAACGAATGGTTTATGCAAAAAAGAAATGCTTGTTGTGATTCTTTCAATGAAATAACTTTTCAAATTGAATGATTAAGTGATTATACTAATTGAGAGTGATTTGATAGCATTAAATTTATGTTGAGAAAGAAGAACTAGAGTATAGAAAAAACTCAAACGTGTACTAAAGGAAGAAAAAAAAGTAACATATGGTTTTTTTTAATTTGAGTGGGAGATGGGTATTGGACTTAATTATTTTTGAGAGCCCCATAGTTTTTGAAGGTCCAATTTGGTTGAGTTGCTTACACTCCCCCAAAGTCGGGCCTGACCCTTAGACACTTGTTAGACATACCCTTTAATTTTTCAATCTATGGTGTATTATACGCACACAAATCATCTTGATTCATAAATGTGTGTGTGTATATATATATGGATTAAATGTTTGATTGAAACTTAGTCATATCCAAATACAACATGTGATTGTGAGGTTCAGCCTCCCACTTTCGAAGTGAATACCAACTAAACCACACTTAATGGATAGTGAGAGAAAATGTTAGCTTCATTAGTTGTCTGTCAATATTAAAAGTTTTTATTTAAGTTAGCGTTTGAGTTGCTAAAAAATGAATGACAACTACCGTGTTTGATTTGTAAAAAAGTTTTATGGAGAGGATAAATTGGAAAAAAGGGAAAGGACAAAATTGAAATTCTTGTCTCTCACTAAACCAGAGGCACAACACAACTTTTTGTCTCACGTACAAGTTATCTAAAATACCAAAATAATATTTTGTCTACAAAAAATCGTATAAGACAAAAAATTATTCAATACCATAAAAATTTGTCACGTGTTGTTTTGTCTTGTGTTGTGTTGTGTTTTCTTTCTATCTTATATTGTTTTGTCTAGTACTTATGTTGTGTTGTGCTTTCTGTTTTATATTGTTATGTCTAGTACTTACTGTTTTGCATATCAAACGCATCAAGTAGTGGTTTATCAAATATTAAAAGTGAACTAAGCATATTCATTCGCGACAAAAAATAAATAAAAAATTTGATAATAATTTGTGACGTATAAGTTTGTGTTTAAGGCAGAATACGGGAATATCATAAGTTAGCGGTTTCATAAAAATTCATAACAGAGTACGTGAATATATTAAGACACTATACCGAGTTTCTCTTGCTCCACTGTTGGCCAATACGAGAATACAAACTGTTTCTACGGAAATCTCGAATTTAATTATGAATGTATTAGCGAGTAAGGATCTCTCTATTTATTTAAAAAAATATAGATACAAAAAAAGTACGTGGATCCTACAATTAAGTGGATTCCACCATCATTAATTATTGGGTTAAATAAATTTTTCGTCCTTATAAATATAGCGAATTTTGATTTTAGTCCTTAAAAAATTAAACTGAATGTTTTCATCCTCACAGATTTTATTTTGTTTTTCATCCTTAATGGCCATTTTATGTTCATATAAATAACAAAATTATAACTCTTTTATGTTTAAATTGTATCCATGTTATGTCCGTTTATTATATTCGACATTTATATATTCATATTATGTTCAAAAAATGTCAAAAACACGTTAAAATTATATTCATTAAGGACAAAAACAAAATAAAATTTTTTGTGAGAATGAAAACATTCAGTTTAATTTTACAGGGACTAAAATCAAAATTCGTTATATTTATAGGGACGAAAAACTTATTTAACCCTTAATTATTTGTGTATGTATCTCTCCAAATGGTAGAAATGAAGAAGAACATAAATGAAGAAGATCTTGACTAACTGGTGGTTGCCAGGAACCTTCCACATTCCAATTTCCAAGCTCATAGTAATAAATATCCCTCGTCCCAAATTGTATGTCGATTTAGGGAAAAAAGTTTGTCCCAAATTATATGTCGTTTTACAATACCAATGCAACATTAATGTTTTTTTTCTATTATAACCTTAACTATTTCTCTTCTTTCAATTCTTTCATTTATCTTTTCCATATTATTTATTAAAGACAATTTTGTAAAACAACTCATAATATCTCTTTTCCACACCATATTAATTTTATTTCTTAATATGTGTGAAATGCCCAAAACGTCATGCAATTTAGGACGGAGGAAGTATGAAGTAATATAACTTCCGATTCTCTATATCTCCCCATGTTCAATTAATTGTGCCACCATACGTTCATTCAATTCTTTGAAGTAGTTACTCTATAAATCAATAGCAATTCGTATTGCTTCTTATGTAACTTTCAATATGGCTTCTTCTTCATATCCCACCATCAAACTGTCCCTGAAACTTCTCATTGACACAGAGAATGAGAAAGTTCTTTTTGCAGAAGCATCAAAACCTGTCATAGACTTTCTGTTCAACTTGCTCTGCTTACCTATAGGCACGGTAGTTAAGCTCTTAAGCGTGAATGGCATGGTTGGTAGTTTAGGAAATCTTTATGAGAGTGTTGAAAACCTCGACCAAGAATACATGCTACCAAACCAAACTACGGATTTTCTGTTAAATCCAAAAGCTCAAAGCTCTTCAACTGAAATTGCTCGCTTGCTCACTCATAATGATGACCACGAAGGAACTAAGTTGTACATGTGCCGAAAAAAATGTAAATTTGAGGTAACATATGATAACACAACACGTTGTACTGCACAATTTCAGTGTACGAAAGCTCTGAGGAGTGAAGTACCTTATATCAGAGATAAGAATGTTAAATCAAAAAAATGTAAAAACAAAGGCCATAAAAGAACTTCCACCGAGAATGGTTTAGTATGTGGGCAGTATATGGACCGTGAAGTACATTATACTAAAGTATGTGGGCGGTATATGGACCGTGAAGTACATTATATTAAAAATGGTTTTGTGAAAGATGATGAAACTTTTTTGGCGATGGATGATTTAGTGATTCAGCCCATGTCAACTATATCTAGTACTATTACTTTACTAAACCATCTCAATGTCAAAGAGATTGTTACCTTCCAAGAAAAGGTTGTTGAGATGGGTATGGATGAGGTAAGATTTTATGATTTGTGCATATTTCGTTTTTAATTTTAATTTACTTTTTAGATTTTAATTCCTTTTTGTACTATTTTGAACAGGGAATCAAATTGCTTAAAGCTTCTCTGCAATCGAAAATGGTTTTGACAAGTGTTTTCATCAACAAGGAAAATTGATATGCCAAGAATAACAAGATAATGTTTTATTTTTCTTCAAAATGTTGGGAAGCTTAGAAGATGGGTTTTTTTTATTGTAGTTTATGGCTACTAAATTTGATTTTGATGCTTTCTACTACTTTGTTCAGAATTACTACTATCAATACAATGAATTGCTATCATCCCTAATATAATGTAATATTTCTACTTTTAACCTAGGCTTAATATTAGTAGTACTAATTAACTAGAGTTTCATCAACTAATTCGCTTATTTTACCGACTGTCCCCTTCATAGTTCAAATATGACCACGTTCAAACTTGTCCATGTGGTGAGCTACCATGGGAGTTAGAACTTCTCACCCCCTTGTGAGAAGAGTAGAATCCTTAGTTAGAACGATGGACCATTGCAAATCTTAATTCACCAGTTTACAACCACCATTGTATGGTGAAACACTTGATGAGCACACTTTTAGGAGTCAAGGAATTGGAAGAACCTCCATTTAAAGCGCTCTTAAATGAAGGATCGGAGGAGTACGTGCGGATGGTGTTTCATTCTAAAGGAAGTAAGCATAGATATTACTTCTTTCGTCCCATAATAATTGAGTCATTTACAAAAAAAAATGTCCTAAGATAATTGAGTCATTTCACTTTTCAATATAATATTAATTGATATTTTTCCATTTATAACTTTAATTAATACTACTTTCATCACTCTCAATTCAATATATTTCACTTTGCATTTATGAGAGAATGCACCAATACTCAACAAGAGCACTTAAAATCATTTTTCTCTCTCCTTCATTCATATTTTTGTATTAATATGTGTGAAATGAGCAAAGAGCTCAGTTAATCTGGGACGAAGGGGGTATATAAGAAATGATAACTCGTACCCTTAAGGCACAAGTTAATGCATCAAATATAGAAATGGTTTATTGGAATATGTGCATTACATTTAATCTTTAACTTTTTAATGAATTGAATGCACAAAATTTTAGAGAATATTTCTTCTTTTGAGTTTCTTAACATATACCCTAAAGACACAGGTTAAAACTACCCATATTATATTAGAACCCACCCAACAAAGTTTTTAGTTTTGATTAGAAACTTCTCTATCAGCGATGACAGCATTGATACGGAGAGCATTGATGGGGATATATCAACTAAAGTTGCTTTTGAAATTACTTTTGGTGGTAGTGATATTGTGGTATGATAATTGGGGTTCATGTGTAAGCTGTGTGCAGCTTAATTGTATACTCCTAAGAATACAATTCTTGTAGGTACCATGTTGTCTCCTAACAATACTAACAACCTTAATTAAGATCAAAATTTTAACAAATTTTATGAAATTCTTGTAACTAGTATGAGCTGTTGTTAGTCGATCATATATTTAAGTAACATAAATCACGACATATGTATAATTTGAAAATTGCTGTAGCTATAAGTTCCATATTCTTTTTACCTTTTTGAAAACCAAACAAGTTACATATTAAATTTTTCCTTTTCAACAACAAAAAAAAAAAAAGCAAGTTCCATATAGTATTAGGACAGTTAATCGATATGAATTTCATTAATTCAAAAAGGAGCAAATGAACATGGCAAGGAAATTAGGTAGCCCAAAAGAACAACCACCAAAAAGCAAAATGACACAATTTTAAGTACTCTTGGTATTTTTTGGATTAAAAAAAAATACTTTCAAACTATTGGAGACATCAAAATTCCTTCTTGATGAAAACGCTTGTCAAGACCATCTTTGAATGCAGAGAAGCCTTTAGCAACTTGATGCCCTGTATGAACAAAAAAACAATCAGGAATGAAATTCTAGAACAATAACTAAATTAAATTAAATACTTAATAACAATTGAATACCTATATGATTTAAGTGCAAAACCTAATACAAAATTCATATATGGACCAGAAAAAATGCAAATACGTACCTCATCCACCCCCAATTCAACCACCATCTCTTGCAAGGTACCAATGTCTTCGATACTAAACTGGTTAAGTATAGCAATACCTGATAAGGCTGGCATGGGCTGAATGAGTAAATCATCCATCACCATAAAATTTACAACATCTTTTACAAAACCATTCCTAACGGAAGTGTATACTTCGTCAAACTTATTTCCAATATAACGGATTTCATTGGTCATAGCTCTCTTGCAACTAGAACAAAGAGTTGTTTTATCACATGTGACATCATAGCTACATTCATTTGGGCATGTATAAAACAAAATATCTCCTCCTAGGTTATCTTCATCGTCCTCCTCCTCCTCAGACTCTTCTGTCTCGTCTTCCTCTTCCTCATCCTCGTCGTAATCTTCATCTTCTTCTTGATCCTCATTGTCCAACTTGGCCGCGAGAATAAAGTCAGAGACTCCACTTGTTTCTAGAGGTTCTTTGTGTAGAGGAAGAAAGCGAGAGATTTCAATTGACCCAATGGGAACTGATGGATTCAAGAGAACATCCTTAGTTTGGTGGTGAGGTTGCAAGTAATTGTAGTTGAGGTTTTCCACACTCTGGTAGAGGTTGCCTAAGCTTCCCACCATGTCTTTCTTGTGTAGGAGCTTAACAACAGTGCCTATAGGCAAACATAGAATGTTGAAAAGAAAATCTACAACAGGTTTTGATGCTTCCGCGAAGAGAACTTTTTCATTCTGTGTCAACAAGAAGTTTGAGGGTCAATTTGGTGGTGGAAGAAGTCATATTGAAATGCTACTTACACTACACACGTTAAAAAATACTGCTAGAGGCTGTATTAATTTATAAGATTTCAATGGCTTGCGGGTGCACATGAGATGCATGTACTACTACATATTAATTGAATTGGAAAGTCCTAAGGTCCACGGGGGATGAATTGGAATTCAATGATTAATGATCAGTTACAAACTTTCAAGATTGATTTTATGTTACTGTATTTTGATTGCGACGCTCTGTTTACTCTGCCACTATGGAGCAATGTTGCATCTCTATAATTTGTCAAAAAAAAGAAAAAGTTTTTTTGTATAAATTTGTCAAAAAACTTTTATTCAATGAAGGCTCTCTTTGGTAAGGCCAAAAAGTTAGCTCATAGTTTATAGCGAATAGCTTCTAAGCTTGTTTGACCAAAAAAGTTTTGTTTGGTAGTTTTTTCACCACGAGCTTATAGCTTATTTCACGAACTGATAAGTTATTTTTCAGACACTGTCCAAGTAGCGTTTGAGCTTATAGCTTATCATTTTTCTTCCAATTTTACTCTTTATCGTTTTATCTAAAATTCTTTTTTACCCTTTATAATTTATTGTAGTTTAAACTAATTTATTGTAGTTTAAACTAATTCGTTTTATCTAAAATTCTTATTTCATCTCTCATGTTCTTCATCCAAGACTGAGAGTTCATAAGTAAAAAAATAATGGTTTTGAAAAGAGAAACAAGCATGGATGAGTTGTTGAGATGATGACAAAACAAACGACGGCAGAGAAAATGCAGTAAAGGATCCAGCGGTTTATTCCCTTAAAAAAAAGACACTTGTTTATTCGGATAGGATAACCAACTTAATTTGAGTATAAAATATTATCAATAATAATTAGATAAAAAAATTTGATTGACATTATGTGGATTTTAAAGGAAAACATTGATAATATTTTACTTTTTGCGGTAGGACATTGATAAGTTTTTTTTTTTAACCCTTTCGTATTTAGGGGGAAAGGACCCTAATAATTGGAAGTTTGACCAGGAGTAAGTAAAGCATTATCAAAGGTTTTAAAACTAATGGAACTTTTCCATCCACCACCTTATATTTTAATCAAGCTAAATCAAATAAACACCACAGGAAGTATGGAATAAAGTAAAAAAACACGCTGTATAAAGACAAAAATAAACAAAGTTGTGTGAGACGATGAAATCACAAAAACAAACGAAAAAGAACTGATAATATATGAAAATCACTTATTTGACTAAAAGAGAAAGAAAAAAATTCAGACGAATGATTTCAGATCAAAATTGACCCTAAAATACCCTTATTTGATAGGTCAAAGAAAAGAAAAGTTGTGATAAATAGAGTAATTAAATGTTAAAATCATGAGCGGTCTAGTTAAAGAATTATAAAAGAAAATATTTTCTCGAAAATTGTGTATTTTACTTTTTGAAACTTTAAAAAGTGTTGTTTTTACTGTTGATTTTGCTTTTTCTTTCCACTTTTAATTGGTTAATAAGACCCAAAAAAAAATGGCTTAGAATTTCCACGACTAATTTCTTGATTGAACGTGATGGCGTGCGTGGGGGCTTTCAACATTCCCAAGCTCTTGGTAACATGCGTATCAATTTATTTTTTAGACTTTCTATATACTACCACATCATCTATTTACTCATATTTAATTGTGCAACTTCAACCACCTGATTAACATTCGGCCTATAAATCAACCGTATCCCCCATGTTTGGTTTTTAGCTTTAAAAAATGGCATCTTCTTCTGCTATATTTTTTGTGTTTTACCTTTAATTTTTCTATTTATATTTGTCAAATAGGTCATTGTATTTTGAACATTTTTTTATTCACACATTGGCCTTTGTTTTAATTTTTCTGACAGGGTATCAAGTTACTCAAGGCTTCTCTACAATCCAAGGCTGTCTTGAAAAGTGTTTTCATCAAGAAAGATGTTTGAGGAAGAATTAGTTTGACTTATCTGTTTTGTTTTCAATCTTAAAGTTACTTAGGGATATGGCATTATGGTTTTTATTATGTAGTTTTTGTTTTCTGATTATGCTTAATGTTTCCTAATTTATTCTTCTGAATGGTTGTTTTCTATGAACTGTGGTCGTTATTATGTACTTGCTCTACCTTTATTTGAATCAAAGGTATCTTACAAATTAAGCTCCAACTAATAGTAACTTGGACTTTCATTAGCATTATATTGATGTTTTCCAGTATAAACACTGAGATCTTATTCATTTATCATTATACATTACACGTTTTATATTTAAAAGAAGGAGTGATTGATTAAAGTAGATTCATGTTGGATCTACAACATGAACTATCATTGAATTACTTTTGTGGAGATTAGTACTAAACTGTTAATATTTATTGTCCCTCAATTGCAGTAAACTATTTAAATAGAAAATTTCACCTAAGTAGGCAAATAAGTTGTGAAACTTGGCTATCATTTTTGAGAGATTTGACTAATCATCTCCGAAAAGAAGTTCTAGAATGAAATTAGGTCTGAGTGATGCTTGTTGTATAGTGTTAACTTGTGTATTTAAATGATTAAAAAGTTAAATATTAAATGCAATGCACACATTCCAATAAGTTTTTTCTATATTTGAATCATTAATTTGTATCTTGAGGGTACACGTTAACATTTTCCAAAAATAAAATAAAAAAGGACACATCCAAAAGTTAGAATAACGAAAACCTGGATATGCAGAAAGATCCAAAATTAAGTTTTGGATGGGTAAAAAAGGACACTTAATCGTACTTGAATTTTTTTACTTCTTCCGTTTCAAAATGAGTGTCGTTTTAGTCAAAAAAAGTTGGTTAAAAATGAATGTCCACTTTCGGTCTTCAATGCAATAATAATTTTTCTTTTTAATTGTACCCTTCCGTTAATACTATGATACACTACTTCTAAAGTATTATTTTTTCTTTAATGAAAAACAAACCAATAGTTGATTAGGATAATTTGGTAAAATTGGTATGACATTTGATTACTTTATTTCATTCATTAATCTATGTGCAATTGGGTAAAACGACACTCATTTTAAAACGGAGGAAGTATATTTTTGGCACCCGTGTTTGTAGAAGTCACAACCAAGTATGTATAAATCAACGACTCTCATGTAGTTGGAAAAATTTGATGTAATTGGATCCTTAGTACCTGTAGTAGCAAGGGTAATGAATTGTACAATCAAGGACGATTCAGCTATTCGTATCTATCAACATCAAACACAATCCACAAAGATTATAAAATCAAATTAAGAAGGAAATTAACAAACAATACAAGGAAAAAAAATAGGCTTATTCAAAATGCTTATATTTTTCATCACTGGCCTTTCTATTGAATAAGCTTATCGATTTTATTTTTTTAAAGGCCAAAAAGACAATATAAAAATAAGGAAATTGCTTGTTGGCACGACACCAATACAAGCACGAAAACACACGACACTCATAACCCTTGGATGAATAATGTGCAACATTGCTTTTATTCTCTCCCCCCCATGTATTGTATGCTATCCGTCTATTCCAACGACGTGTGTTGTTGTGGGTCATTGAGTTGTGCTAAATAGCACTGCTCATAAAATAAACAAACAATCAATGCACCAAGAGTGCTAAGATAAAAGGTTACAAAGTTCACATTACAAAAGAACACACAAAAACAATAGTGTCTCCAAATCGAGCAAGCGTAAAAACAGAAAGTTATATTACAAGTCAATCCACTCCCAGACATCTGAGCAGTTGAGTGTTCAATTAATAAAAATCATATGCAAAATCTTTAGCACTAGACTAGATCCATGACTAGACCAAAAGTTTTACCATGTCTAAATTTGTATGCCTCAAACAACCTTGATTACCAAATACCACGGATACATTTCGATGCTTCCAACTTGACAAAATACATTTCAACTAAATCTCATGCAACCAAATCAGCCTCTCCATTAATTTCACATTTTACTGCGATCTTTTTCAGTTATAGTGTTTCAGAAACTAGCAAACAATATCACATTTTAACACAAATTTGTGCAATTGCAAAGTAGACGGAGAATAACCCAAAATTAAGTTTTACTAGTACTAGTATTAATTAAGTGGCAATTGTTAAGACAGTAATCTTGAATTATCAATGTTGTGGCCAGGGAACTTCTCCATTCCAACTTCCAATCTGTTAGTAATAAATGCTCATACATACGAGTACGATTTTCTATGTCTTCACCTGTCTAATTTAATTTAATTTAATTGTAACCCGATGAATCTGCCTATAAATGAGTAGACTCTCGTATTACATTCAATGTACATTGTCAATATGGCTTCTTCTTTTTCTTCTTCTTTCCACCAAAATGACCCTTAAGCTTCTGGTTGACACAAAGCAAAACAAAGTTCTATTTGTTGAAGCATCAAAAGCTGTCATAGATTCTCTCTTAAACATGTTTCACTTGTCGTTTGGCACAGTTTTAAGGCTCAAAAGCAGCAACAACATCAACATGCATTTGGCGGGCAGCTTTGGTAATCTGCATCACACTAGTAGTACTCTCCAAAACCTCAACCAGGATTATGTTCTCTCCAACTATAGAACTCCAAATGATGATGATCACAACCTAGGAATTTCGTTGTATACGTGCTCAAATGGATGCCCTTATGATGTTACATCATGTGATAATGAACCCCTCTCATGTTGTCGATATTTGCAACCTATGAATCGTAAAGAAACAAATGGTGTTGTTATGAAAGATCAAAATGTAATTTTCATGTTGATGGACGATTTAGTGATTCAGCCCATCTCAGCAATTTCAATTATTACGTTACTCAACAAGTTCAATATCAAACAAATTGGTGCCTTGCAAGAAATTGTGGTTGGGTTTGGTATGAATGAGGTATGGTTAATTTGGCCTAATATTATTTTTGCATGAAAATAAAAAAAATTATTTAGGTTACACATGAAAATTTCTGTTTGATTATTCTATTTGGTGATGCTTATTCTTATTAATCTTTTTTTTTTATCAATTAGTGTGTTGAGTTGTTGAAGACTTCGTTGCAATCTGAAATGGTTTTGACTAGTGTTTTCATCAAGAACAAGAATAAGAAACAGTTCACAATGTTAGGAGGACTTAAAAGCATGGCGATTTGGTCTTTTTGTCTTGTAGTTTTGGGCTACATTGTTTGTTTGGATTGTTCGACTTCTACTTAGACCCTAGTCCAAGACACTTATTTGGGTAAGTTATCACTGTTATTTGTACTTGTGTGTTACGATATACAATTCTTCAGATCGTATTTTAATGTCATGTGATATGACTTTACGATTGAGACCAATACATGTGTGTTTGAGTGTGTTATAAGTTGTTTTGTTCCTATGTCAGATGTTATAATTCAAACACTCATAGAAAGCTTGAAATACGTATGTTATATTGAAAGAACATTAGTTCAAAGAAATTTCGATGATGATTAGGTTTGTGAATGGGATAGGACACTCATAGGTAAATTCCCATATACTTTGGACTTTAGTTTGATACGGGCAAGATATGTTTAACATTTGAATTTATTTTAAAATATGAAAATATGACATGACATTGATTGATTGGATAATCATAAAAAAATGATTGATTGGATGATGATACATATCAAACAATACTACATGGTACCATTGTGTTTCCTTAATTGATAATTTTGTTTGTTTGTTTTGCTTTCATAGGCGAGGATTACTAGCACAATTCTTTTGTAGGTAACCAACCTGCTTATGGCTGCTCTGCGATCAAAATTGTTACCGGCAAGTGTTTTTCGATGGTGATATCATTATTTGTGAAGCACAGTTATATGCTCTATATACGCATCGCATGGATTTCAATGAACTGACTCTATTTATTCTACTTTCTTTGTTGTAACTTCTAAGTTGAAGTTGGGATAAAGAATGTATCACAGATCAGACTGAACTGAATGTTTTAACCTACGAATAAATTCTATAAATAGCTGATATATTAAAATAGCGGATACATGACACACAATCAAACATGTTTTCTTAGCTCCTATTTCATACTCTTTTTGGTAAAAATAACATATAGATGGTTGGATGGGTGGTTTAGAAACAAAAATTGGTGGTTTATTTAGCTACAATTTTCACGTTATAGGCTCAAAACATGACATTGTTAAACATAACTTCAGTAAAGACTCGCAAAACGATATTTACAAACACTCAGCTTATTTGTATCTATTGTGATAGGTTTTCCAACATTATAGGCTAATATAATCTAATCGTCCTAAATAGTGAACAATATGAAGTCTAGAAAACAAGTACAAACAATTCAATATTATTTATCCTATTTTTTGAAGAGAAAAACTTTCGTATCCACATAATTTATTTGGGTTGGTCTACTGGTGTTTGGTTGAAATTTTGAAGTATGTTTCTCTAAAAATCTTATATTTGATTCTTTTTAATGCCAATTGTAGTTGTAGTTTGGCTTATTAAAAAAAAATTGTGTATCCACGTACAAACCATATGGTAGTGATAAAATCACATAGATTAATCCCTTTATATGACCAGATTTGGTCAACTTCATGAAGTAATAATTACATAGATCCATCGTATCAAATTATGCGGTCACATTTCATAATTTAACTTATCCTTTATCACATTAGGCGGAGGCTGTTTTAAAAAAAAAAATGTTTTCATGGGTTACTATCATCAAGTACTGTACTTGCAAATCTCTACTTGAATCCACTATATGCACCATTAATTTCATTGGAGGTGTATCTTTGTTGTCTTTTTTTTTTGAATCGACAATCTTTGTTATCTCCTTCTTGTTGGATTATGTGGGGGGTCTAATTGGATTGAATTAACATTAAGTTTATTTACGTGGAGAGTTTCGTTGGATTTTATGTGAGGGAGTCTCATTGGATTTAATTAACATTGAGTTCATGAGTCCTATCACTTATATGATGCTCAACCTCAACTCTTTCATTCAATGTGAGATTTTAGCTTACACTTAACATGTCACAATATCTCTCTCTCTCTCTCTCACACACACACACACACATGTGACTTCTTGCGTATGTGATCCAACACTATGAATCTCTTTCATCCCCCCATTAAGTCAAACCATACAACTCCATACCACTGTTGGATTGTATGGGGATCTTGGCGGATCATCTACATTGGGTGAAAAACAACCACACAAGTGAGTAAGACATCATGTTTTAATCCAAAACCTTAAGACAATAGGTTTGTGAGTCCTTTCACTTAAATTTTTTCAACCTTCAACTCTCCAAATAATATAGGACTTCTAACTCACATTACACTTGCTACAACTATTTCTCCCTTAAGTGTAAGTCATACAATTCATTACAATCCCTTTTAAGCGGAAGCTTTTACATCTACACACAATTGTACTTGTACCGTCGTTGTCACATGCACCAACGAGACACATCGTCTGACCATCGTTGTCATGCAGGCCTTCCACACGAGGAGTCGGTCAAACCTTTTGTTGAACCTTCAACTTTGATACAACTTTTGAGTCACATGTAGGGGAAGTCTCACTAAGTTGAATCAACGGTCAATACAATAAGTTAATAGCAACCACACAGTGGGTTCAGTGTTGTTCCTATAAATCTGGAGGCTCGGCTTTGTAAGTGAAAAGAGGCCCGTAATAAAATAAAAACGTATTTTTTTTAAAAGAACAATGTTCTATTTAAATTTTTTAAAAGATGCATACAAAGTGTCGTATATATAGGATACACCCAAATGTGAAAATCACTACCGTATACACGAGGAACCTCAAACCACCCTCCCAAAAAAACACTCACCTAACACCAAAAGCAAGATGACCTGATTCTAATAGGCCTAAAACAAGATAACAAAAGAGGAAAAGGAGATCAAATCAGGGAAGAAGAAAAAGAAAGTCTGATGGAGTGATGGTGATGGAACGCGTGGTATCAGAGATAAAGAGAATAAAGATTTTTTTTTAGTGGGGTAGTACTACTGGGCTATAATTATTTTTTTTGGTTCATACCTTGGAGAGGCCCAGTTCTATTGAGCTCTTTCCACACCCTAAGGTCCGACCTTGAATGGGTTGGACACCACTTCTTCATGTAAAACTTTAAGACATTGAATTTATGAATCATCTCACTTATATATTTTTCAACCTTAATTCTTTCATTTAATGTGAGATCTTTACTCACACTTCACAAATATCACAACACTCTCTCAAAAACATAATATTCTTTAGCTAATGAGTCACACTCATTAGGTGTTTGAAGAATCATTTGATTTAGTTGTGTGAATGATAACGAGTATCTCACAGATGTCCTTTAAAGACCATAAATAGTCAGTTTTAATTAAAAAAATTGGCTTTTCAATTAATTGAAAATTGAAGTACTTTTTTTTTAAATTTTTTTTTTCATAATTTAGATTCAGTGTCTCGAACATTCATCAACAAAAAACTTAATAATATCAAAACGATAACTTTTTTTATTAAAATGATATTTAAAACTATATTTTATCTTCTAAAATCATACCCCTTCCGTCCTATTTTAACTTTTCAGTACAATATTAATTACCTTTTTCCACTTATAACTCTAATTGATACAACTTTCACCACTCATAATTCAATATATTACTATTTTGCATGTATGATAAGGAGAAATGCATAAATACTTGAAAAGACACTCAAAATCATTTTTCTTTCTCTTTTATTATACATTTTTTTAATATGTGTGAAATGAACAAAAAAACTTTTTTAAAATGAGACGGATGAAGTAAAATTAGTTACATTAAATGTCACGAGACTTTTGTTAAAATAATCTCATTCAAAGTTACATTAAATGTCGTCAACCTATCTTGGGTGACATTTTTCTTTCTTTTAATCTTCATGTAAATGTGGATCTTCTTCCCTCAAAAAAAGTTATGTGGATCTTCTAGTAACCTTAGGTCATCATAAATCTTTTGACTTACTACTGTGGATTTTTCTCCTCCTACACTTAATCCTAAGCTTCGTTTTGATGTAATATAATGCAATATTCTCAAACTTATATATTTTTTTTGAACAAGTATCCTCAAACTTAGGGGTGGGCAAAGTTTGGTTTTGAACCAAAACTGCATGTGAACTGTAATGTAACAACTTGAACTGAAATGAAACTGTTCTTTAAAACAGTGAACTGTTTCACTTAAAAAAAAACTGAACCGAACTATTGTCAACTTAAGTGGTTTTTTTCGAATTAAATTGAACTGTTATGATATTCATTGAACTGAACCAAACAGTTTTACACAACAGCAACATCATCACAAAATTAAAATGTTAACATGGAATCAATTTGTTCCTAGCATTACACAACATCAACATGTAATTCACCTACATAAGTTTGAAGGCCTTGAAGTATGCCTCTAAAAAAACTAAAATGTATTGACATGTAACAAAAAAAACTCTGCATCAATTAGCAACCAACATCAATCATCGAGATTAACCACAGTAGCTGATGTCATTCCATAAGACGATGAAAAAATCATTTCTTGCTTTGTTCTATCGAACGTCCATATGTGGATTTCAGAAATCCAATTAACCCAATTGGTCCATAAAATTATGGCATATCAAAGTTATCCTTAAAGTTTTATACTCTATCTTAATGCAAAATTTGACACCATGGGTTCTCTGTTTCAAGTTCATTCTTATTCATTTTGCTCGCCATCGTTTGCTAAAAGGACATAGGCTTAAGAGCACTCCAAAAGGGACTTGATGTATCTATTGCTGCTGGAAAGGACCACATAGATAGATTATGATAAAAGTATAATTAATAACATTTCAGCATGTCTCTTTTCATAAACATTTCCTACTGGTGAGTGTTTTGTTAATTCAATTAAATATATTATGATTTGTTTGAAGATTCAGTCCTGTTTAGAGTTAATTTGCAAGCTAATAAAAATGAATGTAAAAATGAATTACATTCCCTACATGTAAATTATTTGATTGGGATGCGCACAAGGCTTTTGATGAGAAAGTGAAGATTGATCATGTTCACAAAGCTTTGAAATTTTTGAAGTCCACTTGTGTAGTTTGACCTTATATTGCTTCTGAAGTATTTTTAGCAAGATCATTTGAAGATTGGTCCTTCTAGGTCTAATCTCTTTCTGGGAACTTTTATTTTATTGCAGATAATAGGTCTTGTAAGTTTATGCTTTTTTAATTAACAGAAAGATCTAACAAAATTTAAGATGATTACTCAAGCTTTTTTAAAAACAAAACCAAAAACCAAAAACCAAAAAAGAAACATACTTTACTTAATTTTGCATTACAAAAAAAGTGCAGCCTTTTATCTCTTTAAAAATTTATTGACATTATCACGGTGTTATGCCCACCCAACATGAGATAGATTGACATAAACTATTGTTGATGATGTCACTTTCTCTAAATAAGTTTTATAGTTCTCACCTTGAGAACATATGGTTAAGTTAGATGTCTTCTTCACTTTGGATTTTTGTTGTACTATGATATGGTTGTGTTTTCGTTTGGGTGTTGAAGGGGCTTATGATCTGAACCATATACTGCTCTTATTTTCAAACTCATTTCTGTATAAATCACAAATTTTCATTTTCTATCTTGATTTCCAATTCCCTCGTATAATTCAAATCTAAAATTTCATTTTTCGTGATAAATTGGATTGTTTTTTGTTTCAAAATTTCATTCAACTTTCTAGTATGATGCAGACAAGTATGCATGTGTTATGATTGTTTTCTTTTTAACATGGTCTTCTGATAACCATTTCAGGTGTGGGGAAGAGTTGGTTACCCTTAGAATTTTTTGATGGTTCATTCCCTACCAATTGTCTACTACCTAAAAATTTGTCAGGTACTTTATGGTTGAGCTAAAAAGGGAAACTCACAGGATTACTATGTGATGGATTCACTGTAAGCTGACGAAATGGTAGATGAGAACACCATTTGTGTTGCAGCAACCATTTTGGATTCAAAGTAGACCAGAGAGTTTGAGGATATGAAGCTTCCCAACGAACTTTTTATGAATAAGGAGATAGAATGGGATACGCCGATTCATGTAGATGCTGCAAGTGGCAGGTCCGTTGCCACGTTTATCCAAAGGTAATAATTTATATAAATTGATTGATTCCTTTTACCTTTATGCATTCAATAAATATCTTTGTTTTACACTCTGAGCTCACTATCAAAGTATTAAGCCCATAATGCAGTTATACGGTTTTGAATCCAAAAATTTGTTTTTAAGAAGCAACAACTCTTTTATGTGAGCTTAGAGTGTTTTATATGTCCACTCTCTTTGAATAATTTTCTCCTGCCAATTGTCATTCTGAGAATTTTAGTATAAGTTTGCAAAATATAATTTTGAATCTACTTAAATGCTGCTTGAAATTTTGGTGCAAAAATGAAGAGGATGATTGAAATTTAATGAATACCATAAGATGTTTCTCTTTTGTAATTAGATTTTCAATTATTTCCCATTGATATTTTGCAGGGAAAGGGAAAAAGAAAACATATGTGGAGTGGGAGGAAATGGGAAAAAC
>Ga0315913_1003065_pt1 | contig 19957 bp, 14 predicted proteins | sample MpolsnodulesMG_FD_207736 | JGI IMG/M metagenome (GOLD analysis project Ga0315913, IMG submission 207736) | Medicago polymorpha root nodule microbial communities from Los Angeles, California, United States - small nodules | ecosystem: Host-associated > Plants > Roots > Nodule | place: USA... | reverse complement strand
AAATTCTTAGTTTGATAGTGTATGAAACAACAAAATACCAAACAACCCTAGCTCAGAACGATATTGATTGTTGAACGGCTTAGAATATCGCACCAGTCCCTGTGGAGACGATAACATAAATACTTACATTTTGTTGCTACAACAATCATGCCGCCCATCTCAAGAGAGTGTTCGAGCAAACCCGGAAATACAACATGCGACTCAACCCTGAAAAATGAACTTTTGGAGTTCAGGTGGGTAAGTTCCTCGGTTTCTACCTAACAGAAAGAGGAATTGAGGCGAACCCGGATAAATGTCGCGCATTTACGGAACTCCCCCCTCCAAAAAATGCATCCAAACACTCAACGGCATGCTCACTGATCTCTCAAGATTCGTGGCTAAGTCTGCTCAACATGCTCTCCCTTTCTTCAAGCTCTTAAGGAAGGAGACAAAGTTCGAATGGACTGACGAGTGCGAAGCCTCTTTAAAGCATCTCAAGGAGACCCTCTCCGCACCTTCAGTTCTCTCGCGACCTGATCAAGGTGAAGTATTATAGCTCTACGTTTCTGTTTCTTCCGACGCGGTCATCTCCGTTCTAATCAGAGAAACCCCAGAAGGTCAGAAACCAGTCTACTTCACCAGCAAAGCTTTGCTATGGCAGGAGACTAGGTGTCAAAAGATCGAAAAGGTAGCTATCGCTTTCCTCGCGGCAGCACGAAGATTGAGATAGTATTTCTTAGCCCACATAGTGATAGTCCGAACGGACCAACCCATTAGACAAATTTTGGGTCGCCCTGACGTCGCTGGATGGATCATGAAGTGGTCATTCAAACTATCTGAGTTCGACATACACTACGAATCCCGAAAGGCACTGAAGGCACATGTGTTCGCTGACTTCATAGCTGAAATGACCTTCCCCGCGGAAGAGAGCACAAAATAATGGACCGTCTTCGTAGACGAATCATCCAATTCCAAAGGAAGTGGAGCCGGGTTAATCATAAAAAACAGCGAAGGTATCATAGTCGAAATTTCCCTTGGATTAACGTTTCATGTAACTAATAACACTGTAGAGTACGAAGCCTTCTTAGCTGGCCTGCGGATCGCCAAGGATCTAGGAGCCCGAATGGTAAAAATCTTTACTGATTCTCAATTAGTGGCTTCGCAAGTAATTGGGGATTACCAAATCAGAGAAGAGCATCTACAACAATACGTTCAGCTAGTACTCGAGAAGATGAAAGAATTCGAAACTGTAGAGGTAACTCATGCTCCCCGCAAACAGAACACCCGAGCAGACATTCTTTCAAAACTCGCTAGCACACGGACTGCGAACTGAAACAAAACAGTGATTCAAGAAGTCCTCAACGAACCCAACGTTCAGAGGCAGAAAGCTCAGCTACATGAAATCAACTCAATCATTGGGATGGAGGACTGGAGAGGACCAATTACACGCTACATAACTAGTGGGGAACTCCCATTTGATCCCCACGAAAAAACAATGCTGAAACGAAGGGCCTGCTCATTCACTTTAGTGGAAGGAATCCTATACAAAAGGGGTTTCGTCACACCAATTGTTAAGTGTTTGGGACCTAATGAGACCCAAGAAGTCTTGATCGACGTCCACGACGGCATATGCGGACAACATCTTGGTGCCAAAGCTCTCGCCAAAAAGGTCCTACGAGCAGGATACTTTTGGCCCAACATGCTAAAAGATGCCAAACACTACGTTAACTTGTGTGAAAAGTGTCAACGGCATGGGGACATGCACCTCGCACCCCCCGCCGAATTGATATCTCTGGTGTCTCCTTGGCCTTTTGCGTGGTGGGGCATCGACCTTCTGGGACCATTCCCTAAAGCTGACGGACAACTCAAATACCTGGTCGTTGCAATCGACTACTCAACTAAGTGGATCGAGGCCGAACCATTAGCGAAAATCACAGCCAAAAACATACTACATTTCTTCAAAAGGAACATCCTAGCAAGATTCGGAGTACCAGCCCTGGTGATATCTGACAATGGGACTCAATTCACCGATCAGATATTCCAAGACTACGTGAGAAACATTGGCATCAAACCAAGCTTCACCTCCGTTGAACACCCTCAAGCTAACGGTCTCGCCGAAGCAAGGAACAGGGTCATCTTACGAGGAATACGAAGAAGGTTGGATGCATTCAAAACCAGGTGGGCCGAGGAGTTACACACGGTCATTTCGGCCTATAGAACTATTCCCCACTCTACTACTAGCGAGTCACCTTTTCAACTGACGTATGGGACAGAAGCGGTCATTCCCATTGAGTTAACGGAACTCATTTGGCGAACTAATGCTGACACTGACTTCCTAGCCAACGCGGCTAACTTACGTGAAGAGCTCAAATTCGTCGACGAAGTCAGAAGCGAAGCTGCTTTGCGAGAAACAGCGCTAAAACAGAAGATAGCCGCTCGCCACAGCAAAAATGTCATAAAACGAGAATTCAAAGTTGGCGACCTCGTCCTCCGACGGAATCTAAAGGACTCTGAAGAAGGAAAATTCTCCGCCAACTGGGAGGGACCTTGCAACGTTTGAATGAAAACCAGGATAGGAGCCTACAGACTCGAAGACCTCAACAAAGGCACAATTTCAAGAACTTGGAATGCCGAAAAACTCAAAAGGTATTACACTTAGATGGCAAAGCACAACCAAAAAACTCTAGTGTACATACTTAGTTCAAAACAACGAACTTCATGCTCACCAAATAGCGGGCAACTACAACGGAGGAGGAGAGTCGTGCCACTCCGAATCCAAAAACATAATGCATAAGTGAAATCTACACAAGAGATACACATATTCCTCAGTATGTGCGCTACCAATTGTGATATCACTACTCGACATGCAAGGTAAAACCCCAGCTCGCGATGGGTGATTCACGCCTCAGCGCGTTGAACTTAACCGTGTCCGAAAACAACTTTGGACACACATTCAGATAAAAAAAACTCTTGGATCTGAAATGCTTCTAACAAATACCCCGCGTAAAAGTTAGAACTATCATGCCCGGATCTCCCTTTGCAAACAACACAGAAGGTATACGTTCCGTCCGAACAACGATACCTATAACAAATCTAATTTTCAGAATTAATGGATACACCAAGATGAGGGTTGAGTACCCTTTTTCTCCCCTTTTAAAAAATTAAGGACCCAAAGATGAAGGATTATCCCCCTTACCTTATGGTTTTTGTCCAACGGTGAGTTCCATAACTGAGTCTCTCACCAAGCTCTTCCCTATACCTCCTTTGCGTCCTCTCTCTCAAAAACCTAGTTTTTCCTCCGCTTCTCTCAATTTATTTCTTATGTTTTCTGTAACCCTAATTCTTCAATGTCCTTCTCTCTATATATATAGCCACTGCTAGGACTTAGTCTCTCACATAATTCTTAGATGGACTTCCTATCTCCACCCCTAGTTTGATTACTTTTCTTTTTGCAAATATACAGTCTTGCTGTTTAGACCACCCTATGTCTAAACGAATACACGCTACACAACTTACTACTTACACCCCGTTTTATACTAAGTTTTGCTAATGCACCTCTGTTTATAGTCTATTTTCTTATTCTTACAAAAAACATTATTTTCTTTCTCAAATTATTCTCCCCCATTTCTTTAACCGACTAGTTAACTCCTCTACTTCATCATTATTCGTAACATCTATAACCATGAATAATTTAATTTAATAAGAATCAAGAAATCAATACTAATAGTAAAAATAATATTAATTTTATCCAACAATGATGCTAATATTATTTATTAATAAGTCTGACGGATTAATATTAGAAATCTGGGTGTTACATGACTCATCTTTACAAAACCGGTTTTTTATGGTGAGGAGTGTCTCTTTTTATTTTTTAAGAAAGTCATATACATATGTTGTGTGATTTGGGTTTTTCTGAATACACCACTCACGTCCAGCACTATTGGGTTTGCTGCTTGTATATAAATCTTACATACTTGATGGGCATGAAGATTTTCATGGTATTAAAAATTGGGAGTATAACCTGTTGGAATTAGACTCGTCCTTATAAAATCAGCTTGTATGGTGAGAAGGGTCTCTTTTTATAATAATAAAAAAAAAAAAACCATATCTATCTGATGGAGGATTTAGGTTCTCCCAATACACCCCTAACGCCCTACACTATTGGGTTGCTTTGTGTATATAAATGGTGGGTGGCTCAATTGATTGACTCTTGTACCATGTTGAAATTGAGATCTAACTCATCCTCACAAAACCAACTTTTAAGGTGAGGAGTGTCTCTCTTTATAGACTCTTATCAAGACTCATATCTATCCGATTTAGGAGTTGAGTTTTTCTTAGTATAAACCATTGAAAAGTAGACTCATAACTCATTATTAAAACTTAAAAGTAGACTTTTATTTGATATAATTATTGAAAGTAAACTTTGTCTTGGTTACATGTGTTGACAATGGATTTTTATGGAAATAATCAAATATATGGAGTTGGAATCAAAAACAGCTTGTTTTTCCTGGTCACCGTAGCTCCATATACTTCAGTCATATCAAAGTCTTCTGCTTTCATTTCATTAGGAATTTTCCAGTCGAAGTGGTAAAGTAAGGCAGCCAGAGGAAGCTCAATATTTGCTAAACCAAACAAAATTCCTGGACACATTCTTCTTCCTCCCCCAAAAGGGAAGTACTGAAAGCTATTATCATTCACTTTATTAAATTCAAAACCAATATTATCATGAAATCTCTCAGGTATAAACTTCTCTGCATCAGACCAATGTTTAGGATCTCTTCCAATTGCCCATGCATTTAATATTAACTTAGTTTTTATAGGTATTTCATATCCGCCTATGTTGCATGCTTCCCTGCATTCTCTCATAATTATTGCAATAGGTGGGTGTAACCTCAGGGTTTCTTTGATCACTAACTTCAAGTAACTAAGTCCATGCAAATCACTTTCATAAATTCTCTTCTTACCTTTAACAACTTCTCTTATTTCAGCTTGTGCCTTCATCCTCACTCTAGGGTTTTTTATTAACTCTGACATAGCCCAAACTATTGTTATTGCTGAAGTATCACTCGCAGCAGCAAACATGTCCTATGAAAAGAAAAAAAATCTTGTCATCATAACTAAAAGAATGACATGATATTGCAATGTAACAAACAACAATAATAGAGGGCATTGGTCAGGTTTCTATGTAGTTGGATGTATAAATGTGTTTCACTTATGACTTATGACTTTAACATCATAATTTTTTATATGGTTAGTCCTTGTAATATACGGGAAGTCTGAAAATAGCCCTTGTAAAAATAAAAACATAGATTCTACCTCTATAATTTGAGATTTCTCTTATTTTGGTCTTCCAGCAGCCTAATCACATAGGAGGAAACGTGACAGAGAATTTTGCCACGTTATTATTGCCACATAGATTTTTTGATTACGTGACATTTTAAAACATTATAAAAACCTCCATCATGAAATTTTTTACTTTTTAAAAGATCAAATAATTAATTATGAATTTTTTAAGAAATTCATAATTATGGGAAACAAATATTAATAAATATTTTCCCCCTCATTTAAAACCTCCAAATTCTAGTGGTGGAATTTTTTATGATGTTCTGAACTTGCGTGCAAAATTGGGGAACAAAATTTGACCCTTGAACATATGCTTACTCGGAACAAAATTGTAACTTTACAAGTTTTGATCGAAAAACAAAATAAATGAAGGTGTCCTTAGAATGTTATAAAAATTTGTAGATCATTTCTATGTGTGTTTATTGAGGTCTCTCCAAAAAACCCAGCTCAAAATTATAATTTTAGGTTGAGGTTTATGTGGTTTTGGTTTCAAAGTTTTTGGCTCTTAAAAAACTCAATTAATCTATTTCCTGTCGGAAAATTCTAATTTTATGTGGGATGCCTTATTATAATGTCCTAAATAAACGTGCAAAAAATCATGTAAAAATTTGACCTCTAGGACATTTTTGTAGACTTTATTGATGGTTATGACATGAGACAAAATATGATATAGAGCTGGATAATAACAAGATATGATATTGACATGATAATCATTAATCATATCATATGTTTTTTTGGTGGTGACTGGGGTTTGAACCTCAGACCTTGCATATATTATTCATTGTCCCTATCAACTGAGTTAAGCTCACGAGGACAATCATATGATATGTTTGATGTCCACATAATAATTAATAGTATATCATTATTTTATTATAAATAAATGAGAAAATTAATCTCGTAATTAGTTAAATACTTTAAAAAAACACATGTAATTAATTACATATAATTAAGGGATGACAACATTTTAAAAAAAGCAAAATATCATGGTATTAAATAAGGAATGAATTTCTAATTCAATCAAGATAGTTTTAACTATCCTATATGGGAGAAAAATTACAAAAGCAAGTTAGTATAGGATAAAAAAATGGTTTCTTTTATTTTATCTGTTTGGTGCATCAAACATAAGATTTAAGCAAGATATAATTAATATATAATATCTTGTCTTTTTGGCGCATCAAACATAAGATTTAAAAAGGATATAATTAATATATAATATCATGTCTCCATATTCCGACTATCGAATGACCCATATGTCTACAAGTTAAAATGATCCATTTTTTATTCAAAAAAAAAAAATGAGCCATGTTTTCTTTATATTATTCCCTCAATTAAAGTTAAGAAAAAAAATTGAGGAAAAAAAGAATATAAAAAAATGTCTCGTCATAAAAAAATTCTGTGGCAGCAGCCATGGAGCAAGATTCTCTGTCATATCAGTCATTCATGTGTGACTAAACTACGGGAAACCTAAATAGAAAAAATATCAAATTACAAAGTTAAAATATTTTTTTTTATTTTACATGGACATTTACAGACTTTACGTATATTACAAGAATTATTTCAACAATTAACCATTTTTTAAAACATAGTATTATTCTGCAGTCAATATTGAGAATGCAATATAGAGTTGATAGAAATAATTTTTTTTGCAATATAAAAATGATCAAGTTTATACAATAGTAAATTTTTATACTATATGAATATGATAGATAGATTAATTTAGTTTAGTGACTAACCCATATCACGGCTTTGATATTGTCTTGGGTGATTGGGATATTGAGACTGTCGCTTTGCTGTATGCGCAGAAGAACATCAACTATATTTTCACCTTGCAGGCCATGGTTTGATTGATGCTCGTTTATAATTTTTTCAAAAATCATATCCAACTTCTTTTGAAAATTCTCCAATCTAGGTTTCATCCCACTAATGAAATGAATAGGTTTAAATGAAGAGAACAAATCAGCAACGTCAAAACCACTATACATTTCCATTGATTGCTTATGCAAACACAAAAGTTCATCTTCATACTTAGATTTTTTACCAAAAGTTGCCCTTGAAATAAAGGAACTTACCAATGAACTAATCATTTTAGAAAGATCAAGTGGATCTTGACAAGCAGAGGAATGAATGAATTTTATCATCTTTTCCACCCCATCTTCTCTAATGGAAGAAAAAGATTGGACCCTTTTAGCACTAAGAAGCTCTAATGTACATATTTTTCTCATCTGTCTCCAATAATCACCGTATGAAGAAAAGATAATATCTTTTGATTCATAGGTTATTATATTAGGAGCTAGGAATCGTGGCCTCTCAACAAAAGAAAGATCATGTGTCCTCATTATTTCTTTGGTCAAATTAGGGGATGAAACAACCACGGAAGACATTTCACCAATCTGAAGATGCATAAGAGGTCCATATCTGTGTGATAGATCTCTAATTGTATGGTGTAGAAGTTTTCCTGCAAATGCAAGTTGATGCAAGTTTCCTATTAGAGGAAGCTTCCATGGTCCTGGCGGAAGTTTATGGCTCCTCACTTTGATTTTATGCTTGTAGATCTTTGCTAGGAAAATTAGCAAGATGAATGAGGAAATTATGAAGAAGGGAGATTTGAGTTCCATTGCAAAGGATAGAAGAATTAAAATAATTAACGGGATGTTAAAATAATTGATATATATATTATTAACTAGACCATCGACCCGTGCTCACGCACGGTTCATATCGAAGGTAATATTTGACGGTAATAGGTAACAAAATAGTTTAGATGAATGTCATGATTGTCATATAGTATTTTATAATATTAAGAAACATAGACGTTGGTACTGTACCATAACATAATATTTTCATGACATCGTCCTTGGTACCGTAACGTAACATAATAGGTTAAGTATAGCGAGACGGGTTAACATTTATAAGTAAGAGATTAAGTTAAGTATAGTGAGACGGGTTACCGGTTATTCCTTTCCAAAAAATAGCATATAATTAGGAACATAATTTTATTTTACTTTTTACATAAACATTAAATGCAAAAGTGTGGAGGGAAAAATTAGGTTAAGTATAGCGAGATGGGTTAACATTTATAAGTAAGAGATGCTTTAAATATGAAAAAAAATGTGTTAACCTTCTAATTTTTAAGGAAAAGGAGCTTTAATAATCAAACTTTGATTCTTTCGAAATATTCGTGTTAGGGAAGCTCATTGACCACTTGAGTCCTATTACTTAATTTTAAATGAATTTTTGTTCATTTGATTTACCATTTTAGTCCTCCAATTCTAGATTTGAAAATATTGTCCTCAACTTTGGCAAAGATTTATCCAAAAGGATAATTTGGAAAGAACTCAAAACTAGAAAGTTTGTCTTAGTAAAATACTCCTTCAAGTTCTTTTTATAAGAGACAACTAGATGTACTCATGAGCATAACTCAATTGGTATGGATAATGTATAATATATGCAAAGTCCAAGGTTCGAACCCCGGTCACCACAACAAAAAAACAACTAGATAAAAAATAATTATGTATTTGACTTATATTATAAACTATAACATCCATTTTTTTACGATGAACAATGCCTCATAGCAAGAGCTTGGTTTAAATATAAAAAAAATTGTGAAAAACATTATATATATATATATATATTAATTCTTTCTAACAAACCAAAATGAAATATATTGCAACCAAAATGTATCTCGCCTAGCAATGCCCAGACAAATAAGAGGGCTAAGCCACCAGTTATGATAGCAACAAACAAAAGAAACATATTTTGCTTTAAGCCACCAAAAAGAAAGGAGTTTAATTTTGTCTATTAGCTGATGAGCAGTACTTTTCGTGTTCTTAGAAATCATATTATTTCGTCCTTTCCAAGTGCAAGAAAACCAAATGGGATGCATTATAGTGCACCATTGTTTAGATGTTCCTGCCAAATTACCAAACTGTGAAGGTGAGAAAAACACAAGAAGGGGGGTGGGGGGTTGAATTGTGTTAGCTTTTGCTTCGTTTTCTCCTACTGAAGTCACTGATTAGAAGTAGATAGAGTTCAACTTCTGAAGTGATGTTCATATTCTAAATGCAGTGGATAAAAACAGAGAGAGAAAAGGAAGAAAGACACACAACAATTATATAGGTTCCTTCCACAATTTGGAAGTAGTCCTGTCCCCCTTGCACTTTCAAGGAGAGTTCACTAAAAAGTAATATCTGATTACAATTGCTCACTGCTACAACTTAGCAAGAGACTTCAAACTACTCAAGCACAACTACAAGAGATTTCCTATGCTCCTGAACACAATCAAGAGACTTCCTATGCTCAAGCACACAAGCAAGAGACTTCTATTCAAACAGAATTACAAAGAAAAATGTTTGAGGTTGAACACTTGATATACAATCAGTGGTGTTCACAATACAAATCAGATACAGACTCTTAAAACTCTAGAATTTCTAAGATATGAAAGTTGATAAGAAATTCTAAGTGAACTTTTGATGCAAAACAATTTTGACAGAGTTTTGGCACTTATAAATTGTTGTTAAATCCTTTTTATTCTCTAAGTCTTCACTCCTTTATATAGAGGTGTGAAAGAGACGTTTTGAAATTTCCAGCACATCAAAAAAGAGTCGTTTGAAGCTTTGATCAATCACTAATGATCTTTTGCCTAATTTTGTTGTTGTCTTATGAAGGATCAATTTCAAATCCATTCCAAATCTGGAGGAACATCTTTGCAGGCATTACTGTTATTCTTGTCCTGTAGCAGAGACACAAACTGAGTAGTGGAGATAGTGGTTGTACACTTCGTACAGTTGTGCTTTGTCAACGCTCTTCAAAGAACAAGCATCCAATGCCTCCAAATTCATTTGAATTAGTCGTTGCTTCACTCTTCTGGTCTTCTGCAATGTTAGGCGTGATTAAATCCTTTGAACAACCTTTGAAGCTTTAATTCTCACAACTTCTGATCATCTTCAACTTCTGGTGATCTTGCTTCTGATGAGGTGCCTTTGATGAACTTGCTTCTGATGACGTCATCACTTCAGGAGCACTTTTCTTCAGATGCTTCAAGCTTCCTTCTTGTTGATTTCATTGCTCTCATTTGTTCTTTTAGAACCTGTACTTCAAAGAGACACTAAATTTTTGTCTATGGCTCTGCAACCTGAACAAATATTAGCATATCCAATTAACAATTTTTAATACCTTGTTATCATCAAAACTTTAAAGGGTAATGTTAAACACATTTTGTTCTAACAATCTCCCCCTTTTTGATGATTACAAACACTAGTATTTAAAATGTTCAATTGTTGTTAATCTAATTAACAAGTTGACTTTAAGGGTATGAGGTTTGTAAGCTCCCCCTGAGTCCAAAATTACTTTAAGGTGAGGTTCGTAAGCTCCCCCTGAGTTCTATCCAAGTTAATTAAATTCATCATTAAAATCGTAATAACACTCAGAATAATATCACATTAATAGACTAAGAGATAAGAAGAAGGTCATATTAATTTAAATTACCATTAAATTAATAGGGCTCATAGCATATAAATACTATACATTTACTCCCCCTTTTGTCATCAACAAAAAGATAAAACTAAAACAAGTAGACAAAAAAAAGAGATGAGAAAAACAGTGTGAGAAAAAAATATTAATTAAAAAATAGATAAAGATAGTTCAAAAGCAAAGAAATCAGTTCAGAAGCATAAACATAGTTAGAAGGAAAAACATGCAGAAGTACAAACAAAGAAACTAAACAAGCTAAAGGTGTGCAACTAAGGTTTGTCTTGTTTCTGGAACATCTCCGTCATCTCTTTAAGCATCTTGTTCGTATCTTCTGACTGCTTCTTCATTTCTTTCTTGAAATCTTCATTGCTTTTGTCAGATTCTCTTCCCTAATCCTTGCTTCTTCCAGCTTAGCTTCTGTGGTTGTTTTGTATTCAAGCAGTAGCAATTTCTGTTTTAGAAGCTCTTTCTTCAACTACTTGTTCTCTCTTTCCAGTGCAGAGTTTCTTTGCAATAGTTCCAACTCTATAGAAGCTGATTTGACATTGATCTTGGTCAACCATGTGAGATCCAACTCCTTAGGATGAACATTGGAAACCTCCATGTCTGATATGATCTTTTGACCTCTACTTCTAGCAAATTATTGGCAACCCCTTTCAACCAGTCTTGAAGATTGTTCTGAGCATTGTCTTGAGCATCAAGAGATGATCTTTGAAGTTCAGACCCCTTTCAACCCCTTTCTCCTACTGAAGTCACTGATCAGAAGCAGATAGAGTTCAGCTTTTGAAGTGATGTTCAGATTCTAAATGCAGCGGATAAAAACAGAGAGAGAGAACGAAGAAAGACACACAACAATTATACAGGTTCCTTCAACAAACCGGAAGTTGTCATGCCCCCCTTGAACTTCCAAGTAGAGTTCACTAAAAAGTAATATCTGATTACAATTGCTCACTGCTACAACTTAGCAAGAGACTTCAAACTACTCAAGCACAACTGCAAGATATTTCCTATGCTCCTGAACACAATCAAGAGACTTCCTATGCTCAAGCACACAAGCAAGAGACTTCTATTCAAACAGAATTACAAAGAAAAATGTTTGAGGTTGAACACTTAATATACAATCAGTGGTGTTCAGAATACAAATCAGATACATACTCTTAAAACTCTAGAATTTCTAAGATATGAAAGTTGATAAGAAATTCTAAGTGAACTTTTGATGTAGAACAATTTTGATAGAGTTTTGGCACTCATAAATTGTTGTTAAGTCCTTTTCATTCTCTAAGTCTTCACTCCTTTATATAGAGGTGTGAAAGAGAAGTTGTGAAATTGCCAGCACATCAAAAAAGAAGTCGTTTGAAGCGTTGATCAATCACCAATGATCTTTTGCCTGATTTGGTTGTTGTCCTATGAAGGATCAATTTCAAATCCATTCCAAATCTGGAGGAACATCTTTGCAGGCATAGCTGTTATTCTTGTCCTGTAGCAGAGACACAAACTGAGTAGTGGTTGTACACTTCGTACAGTTGTACTTTGTCAACGCTCTTCAAAAAAAAAGCATCCAATGCCTCCAAATTCATTTGAATTAGCCGGCTCTACACTCTTTTGGTCTTCTCCAATGTTAGGCGTGATTAAATCCTTTGAACAGCCTTTGAAGCTTTAATTCTCACAGCTTCTAATCATCTTCAACTTCTGGTGATCTTGCTTCTGATGAGGTGCCTCTAATGAACTTGCTTCTGATAACGTCATCACTTCAGGAGCACTTAACTTCAGGAGCACTTTTCTTCAGATGCTTCAAGCGCCACACCCACAATCTACGTCGCCACTTCCACACCTCACCACCTTCACCCCAACCCTAAGCAAACATATTTGCGACTGTTAGCCATTTATTTTCATACAAATCAAACAACCTGGTAAACCTATCTCGTAGAGACAAATCCCCCAACCACCTATCTATCTAAAAAAACATATTCTCCCCTAAACCAACGTCTCAACGTAAATTATCCTCAAACCACCCACCAACCTATAAACCCACACCATCACGGGTACAATGAAATATATCCATTACGAAAGGACTGTGTTGTTGGATCAATGAGGACTTATGATTAAATATAAAATTATTCAGGCTGCTCGACTTATTTTCATTTTGGTGTTAACCTTCTGGTTTTTAAGAAAAATTAAAGGAACTCTAGTAATCTGGAGTTCGATCACGATATAAGTAAAATCTCGTTAAGAATTGTTATCACCACAAATCAAACTCGAGTTCTTTCGAATAAGTTGTCTTATGAGAAACTTATTAATTACTTGAACTCAATCATTTGATTAGTTGACTATTTTTTTTTTCAAATATTGCTTATTGGAAATGCATCTATTTGTAATAGTAGAATCAAGATATAGAACAATTTTTAAAAATAATGATCATAAAAAAACCAATACTTACACACATACACATTCATAAATATAATACATAACGCTTTCGAACTTAAAAACATAAATATTAATAAAAAGTGTGCAGCCTTGGGATGACAAAAATAAACCCCATGAATATTTCCATATAAAATCTACAACGGGCACATCACAAATATCATAATGGGTATCTGCAGTAAAATTTTAACTACTCGTTACTTAATTGATACAGATGCAAATTTAATGGTGCTTGTGCCCATAGATATAAATAATCGTTAATAAATTTTTTGGAATATCCCAATGCGGATACCCACAGAGATATTGGCCGAGTGCATATATCATATTTATTCACGAGGATGGCACAAATATATCATGCTACGCTTGCAGATGAATACCCATATGCATCTCTAATGCAGGTCGTGAGTAGGGGTGTAACGGTTCGGTTTGGACCGGTTTTCAGTCAAAAAAACGTCTGAACCAATAAATTCTTTGTTGGTTCGGTTTTCACTCTTTTTCAAAAGAGGAACCGAACCAAACAAATCGGTCTAGTTTGGTTTAGATCGCTTCGGTTGATCGGTTTATTTGAAAGTAGAATTAAAAAAAAAAATTATATCCTCACAAATTTGTATTTCGTGTATACAACATACATCATACTAAAATATTTCATGAAACTTTGTATTTCATATTGTATTTTTTCATGTTCTCTATTTTTTCAAACAACTTTTTATAACCAACAGATGGACGATCTCAGCGGTGGTGAAGAACGATCGGTTAGGTGTAGTTGACGGATATGGTTTCTTTTTTTGTAGAAATGAAATAAAGTCTGAGTGATGAGATGAGATGATGATGATGATGAGAGAAAGTGAATAGATTAAGGAGTATTTTATGTTGAGCTTTAATTTTGGACCTAATAATAAGTGTTTGAGGAGGGATAATATTAGTAAAATGGAGCGTGGAGTTACCATCGGTTTCTTGGATCTCAAAATGAAAAACCAAAACCGAACCAAACAAGGTCGTTTCAAATTGGTTTGGTTTGGTTCTAAACCGAACCAGACAAGTTCAAATACTTCTTCGGTTTGGACTATTGGTTTCGTCGGTTTTGTCCGAACCACTTACACCCCAAGTCGTGAGGCATATTCTAGCCGACATATATTTTTTGTCCAACTATTATAGTGTATATTAATTATATTTATGTCCCTTCAAACAAAAAATAATAATTACATTTATGTTGGTACTTAATTAATACTTAATTAAACTTGCATAAATTTTATTAAAATAAAATAAAAGTCATAAAAAAAATAGGGGGGAAAAGCCTAAACCAAAAAATCTAGCAAAAAACTAAAATTAGGTGAGTCTAAAGCATCCCCTAAAAAATGGTGATTTAATATTCAATAGAAGATTGAAGTCTGATCCCCTAAAAAATCTAGCAAAACCTAAAATTAGGTGAGTTAGATCATACGCTCGTATTAATGCATTGCTAGTTAAAAATAACAACATAAGATTTAACTTGGCGATTTTTTAGTTAACTTGTAAAAGACTCATGCTTTCACACGGGTCACGTAACATTGCAATGATTATATAAAAAATAATTAGATTGTTAATATTGTTGAAAGTTTATAGATATTAAGTAAAAATTAAGATTATTAATGTAATTTTTCTATTAAATAATTTTATCTTATATATACAAAAATTTGTTAAATAGTTAGTTACACCAGTCAGGGACGGATGCATGTAGTGTGCAATGTGGGCTTCTGCCTGCACTAAATATTTGTGAATTTTTTTTTTGTATTATAATACTGTAATATTTGATATTTTGTTTAAATGGCCTACTGCTCTCACATAACATCTCTCTATTAGCCCACACTACATCTTATAATTCTACAAACCAAAGCTGACACAACATGCCCACACAACACTACACAACACAACTATACACATATTTCTCTCATCTGTTCAGTTTCCTCTCTTCCATGTCATAATGCATCTAGATATGGGTAATCTTAGAGGACAATTACCATGTATAGTTATGCTTTTAAAAATGAAATATAATATATGTTTAATTCTTCAAAAAAAATTTATATGGTGCCCCCACTTTCGAAAATTTCTGGATCCGTCACTGACACCAGTTATGGATTTTATTTTCTTATATATGCGAAAACAAAATTTTATGTTGATATATGAGAAAGGTGATATGAATTTTTTTTTGAAAAGTCCGTTCTTTCAAAATAAAATAAAAATTGAAAAGTTATGACTATTTTCAAAATCAAAGCTAATGTAGTATTTCTATTAAATAACTTTTTATTTTATATGCAAAAGATTGTTCAATGTTTGCACCACACCCGTTATAGATTTTATGTACTTATATCTACACAAACAAATTTTTATATACATATATGAGAAAGTCGATATGATAAAATTTTAAAAACCAATGACTATTTTCAAAATCAAATAAATGTAGTGTTTCTATTAAATAACTTTCTATTTTATATGCAAAACATTGTTCAATATTTGCACCGCACCCGTCGTAGATTTTATATACTTATATCTGCATAAACAAATTTTTATATACATATATGAGAAAGTCGATATGATATAATTTTGAAAATTAATGACTATTTTTAAAATATCAACATTAAATTTTTATTTAAATTTACTTTACTGATAAATTTTTAAACCGCACTCGTTAAGGATTAATTCTATATGATTATATATGCAGAAGTAAATTTTTATGTACCGATATGTGATAGTCAATATGATAAAATTTTGAAAACTCGTGACTATTTTCAAAGTATCAACATTAGAGGAACTAAAAAGAAAAGTTACTATATTTGTAGGGACAAAAAACATATTTAACCCCTTTATGTTATATGCAAAACACCATTCAATATTTGCATCGTTTTCGTTGCAGATTTTAAATGTTTATATTTGCAGAAACAAATTTTATATAGCTATATGAGAAAGTCAATATGATCAAATATTTTTAATATTTTCTCTATAAATTTTTATTTTTTATGCTAAACACCATTCAATGTATGCTGAACGATTATAAAATTAAGAAAACATGAATTTTAATATTGACGATTATGAAATTTTGTTGTATTTTGATTTTTATATATTGTTAAGTAGAAAATAAATTTTGTAAAATGATCATTTTACACATAAAATTAAGGAGATCATGAGTTATAATAAGGATGCTTATGTAATTTTGATGTACTTCGATTTTTATATATTGTTAAGTACAAAATTAAATTTTGCAAAATGACCATTATGAACATAAAATTAAGGAGATCATGAGTTTTAATAAGGATGATTATGTAATTTTACTTTAAGTTAAGTTTAACTTCAAATGTCTATGGTAGACAAACTTTAAGAGTAGCCCACGCTTAAGGTTGGTTTAAATATATGAAGTCTATGGTGGCCCACTCTTAAGTCCCTCACCTTTTTCTCCGTAAACGGAGAAAAAGATGAAGAATTAAAACACAATTTTTATTAATTGTATGATCAAAATAAAAATAGAAAATTAAATATGGTACCAAACAATCTAATAAGCCTAAATTATACATATCACTTTCAAACTTAATAAGTTAAACAGTAATTAAAACGTGCAGTCTAGCAAAACCTAAAATTAGGTGAGTCTAACCCTAATGTAAAAACATTGAGGGAGGTGGGGGTTCGGTATTCCACCAAAAGTCTACTTGTAAATTATGTCCTTCCTTTTGACTAAGGATATAAGCAAAAGGTCAAATTGCTGTATCGTGTAGGCAACAAGACCAATAATGTGATGATATTCCACGCACTGCAACACTGAAGAAGAGGTAATTTCTCACTATAATGTCTTATTCCTTATGGTCTCGTATTCAAGAAAAGATTTTTTTATAGGTTTATTGAATAATTAATGTATTTAGTCTGCATTGTAAAATAGATATATCAATTATTCGATGAACTTAAGAAGAAAAAAAATAAAAAGTTTATACAAATGTCTGTACAGGTCAACAGTAAGAATTATACATCGCAAATGCAAAGACCCAAAGTTAAAAGGAAAGGATACAATACGGAAAGATCCAAAGTTAAAAATTCTGCTCTTCTCCCAACAAGTTTTGCTCCCACTCAACCAAACTGACCAAAATACCCCTGCCTTAGTTAACTAACAGATGTGTAAATTTCTGTGTTAGTTAAGTCAAGCAGCGTGACTTAAGTCACCCAAGTGAAATACACTGCGTGAGTTAACTCACGCCCAGTCTGTGCAGCAAGCCAGAACTGGCAGAGACCTCTATTTTCCTTAAATTTTTCATTCCTCCATTCATTCAGTCAATTGCATACATTTTTCATCATTCATTCAAGCATTCATTCAATCAAGCATTCACTCATAATTAAATTATGAAAAATAAAGGAATAAAATAACGGAAAATGTCATAAAAACGCCAAAAAGCGCAAATGTAATAGGATTACATTCAAATCCGACAAAATGTCATAAAAAAAACTACAAATGTACAAAAGTCATAATGTCAAAACCCTACTCCCGTGGACTCCTATTCCTCCTCCGCGGAGTTGGCACCTAGTCAAACACGATATAATCGGACTGGAGGCCCTCGAAAATGCTGCAAAAGAGTGGATTTGAAACCACCTCAAGAATCTCTATTGCATGCTCCACTTTGCCTCTCATGTTGTCGTTGACCTGGAATGGATTGAGAGGATGTATGGCCCACTGTTGCTCAACAATAACCTCCTCGTAGGTAGGGACGGGACGAGGATGGGCATCAGCTGTGTAGTCAGGAACGACCGCAGGGGGGTTCACAATAGGATGTGATACTCTATAGAACCAACACATGTACCCCCTAGAATGCCTCCACGACACGTCATCCGAAACAAGATCACCCCTCTCCTACTGGCTGAGGACATGTAGAGCAAACTCCATGAAGGCCATTGCCACCGCCTCTGGCGCAAGAGGCCCAATGTCTGTAGGAGGCCTGGGAATAGTCTGGACATACCCGTACTACCCAAGAACCCGCTCTGGCAAGTGACGGACCATCCTGTCTTTTGCCGGCCATGATCCATCCGTAGTACCAACATATGTCCTGAAAGGGCGTGATGTGTCGTCGTCTCTCGTACGGCCTTCAGATGACATGAGAATGGTCCAATGAATCAATGGCATTTTTGTAGTGTCCAGGATCAGAAAAGCTCTTGGGAGGTTTCCATTTATCCACAAGCGGGGCGACAGTAGGGTCGTACTCTTCATTAAGATTCCTCGGAATGAGGTTCCTGAAGTGCAGAAAAACTCATCCTTGCAAACACATAAACAACTTTATATCAGCACAAGTATTATATAAACAACTATACATTTACGATGCAATAAGTAAAAAATAAGAAAAACGATTATTACCACAAGCAAGGTCATGTAACCACCACAGGAGGCCACAGATGAGTCGGAGGTAAGAGATAGCTGCTCATATAGGAAAGCAAGTCTCATCGCGCCCCATGCCCAGTCACTCAAATCGTCCATGTCTTGTAGCGCACGCAGCCACAACAAATTAATGCTTCTGCTGATCTTGCCGGCAAAAATGGTGTAGCCAAGCAAGAGCAACAAAAACGCCTTAATGCAGGCGATCCTAACTTCAGCCTGATTCGCATGCTCCTCCTCTGTGTCAAACTCAATCAGCTGATTACACCTTTGCAAGAGCTTCTCGTAGGGCCTCTTCAGTTTAGTGAAACTGACATATGCAAAACCTTGTCTTCCCACCTCCTTAGCAGCATCCTCCGCTGTAAAATGTAGGTGATCCTACATCATCTGTATCCCCTCCTCACGAGTTAACTCTCTATCATTGAGGACTAAAGTGACTAATCTCCCTTTTTTAATAAGCGAAAGTTTATTAATGCATTTTCCATACAAGAGGCACAAGGACTAACAAAAACTAAAACAACAAAGTAAGGTGTCGTATATAGACGAAACACCACAACAGCAAAAAAAATACTTGCTGCCAAGTCTAACCTGAAAACTGGCCCAATCCTGCACCAGTAGACAACAGACCAAAACAACAGCAGGTGCAAGACAACAACTACATAAATACTCCTCCACCACTAAGACCATATATCTAAGAATGTAATCGTCGGGATCCCACCACCACTCATAAAATAAACACGAGGAGGTTTTTAATCTAGTCAAAACTCATTTCCAAGATAACACGTTAATTTCCTACACTGTAACATGTACCTCCTTCAAACTATTTTTAAAAATCCTTTTGTTCCTAAATAGCCATAGCACCCAAATAGTTGTGTGCCACACTAACTGAATATGATTTCGCAATTACTTAATAGACCGTACCACCCTCCAACCTTTTAAATGAGTAAACAAAGTTTAAGGAGTTATCAAATTAATACGGATCCAACACATAACTTTTCTCCACACCTTGAGAGCAACTTGACAATGCAAAAATAAACTAATATTACTCCCCTTTTGGGTTGATAATGAGTAAAGACATGGAAAACATACTTTAAGAGAGAAATCCCCCACACAAACAGCCTTCCAAAACCTTGTGCTTCCTCCATTTCCCACCTTTCTCTCAATTTCCCAATTAAAAAAATTTTCCCTCAACTACTCCTCCAACAACACGATATCTTTCCACCACCTTGAAGAATTGTGTGACAACTGAAGGTGAGAAAAACCACAAGAAGGGGGGGTTGAATTGTGTTTTTGGAAACTTCTTCTTTTACGTTCTAGATAACTGTCCTCAGGTTCAGAGTCTGAAGTAGTTCAGAGTCTGAGTGAGTT
>Ga0315913_1003064_pt1 | contig 19960 bp, 7 predicted proteins | sample MpolsnodulesMG_FD_207736 | JGI IMG/M metagenome (GOLD analysis project Ga0315913, IMG submission 207736) | Medicago polymorpha root nodule microbial communities from Los Angeles, California, United States - small nodules | ecosystem: Host-associated > Plants > Roots > Nodule | place: USA... | reverse complement strand
TTTTTAGAAATATAAATTATAAACAGTTTTTTATTCGTTCCAAATATATAGATACATAAAAGTTAGGTGACTTGGTACAATTTAAGAAAAAATTATATCAATATTTTATTATTAAAACTCATCCAAGTTTCAGGTAAAGTTTTAAAACAATCTTATCCATTGATATTGATTAATATTAAATCAAAGACTCATATTAAATTGACCTAAAATGGGGAAAGATCACAATTTCCCATGCTAAACATTACCGTTTATCTATTTTGCATTAAAAAAATCTATTAATAGATTTGTTACGTGAATTATTTTGAACAAAGGAGCCGAAGACAAGAAGGTTGATGCGGGGTGATATTGTTACGTGTATTAGGGATCATGAATGTCGATTCGTTAACATTAAGACTATCACTTACTCATCACTGATACATTTTAAAGAAGGTGAGTCGTATAGTTTGCTACAAGCAATTAAATGGATGGGTGAATTGGAACTTTACAATGTTATATTTGAGTTAGATGCAAAAGTGGTCGTAGACAGCTTTAATAAACCGCAATTGGATTTATCTTTTTTCGGTTTTACATTGATATTTTATAACATACCTTCAATATTTCCATATCATACCATCAATTTCAAAATACACTTATAAAAGTGGAGTGATGTGGAAAAATAATAGATTTTCATTCAATATTAATGCAATGAGCCAAAGAACCGAGTGTCAAATCAATAAAATCCCCCTCCGATCATTCCCCTTTCTAAACATGGAAATGAAATAATTGCATTATAAGCAATCTAGAGTAAAAATCCTTAATAAATTTAAACATGCATAAAACAAACATAGAATTAACTCAAACAAGACATTGTTCATACAAAATTAAATCCGAATAGCTAAAGCACCCACACATACCATTTTCCCTTCTCTTGTTCTATGATTTTGTAAGGATTGAACTTCATGTCGACTAAAGGTGGTAGTAACTAATTTGCGTGTGCACGGGTGTATGTTAATAAATTAATCCATTATTTTAAAAAAAAATGTAAAACTGATCTACAATGACAATATTATCCACTAAACTTTATTTTTTGTCACTCTGTTTCTACGAAGCCCAAATACGAGTACGAATGCAGGTACAATGTGATACGGGTATGCGGATACGTGAAATTTTTTAAGTTTATGATATGATACGGTTAAGATACGTCAACAAAATTTTTATACTAAAACTTATATATGTAAAATACTTGAAGAAAATAAACATTGATTACCCTTCATCATTATATGTATGTAAAGTTTTCTTATAAACCATATTATATTTTCATTCGTTGGGATATCAAGAGAAGCATTCAACACAAATTTTATTCAATGTTGATTAATTGAATCACTTCTCTCTCATTACCTTCATCCAAGAATTATAATTTTAAGTGGTTCATCGATAAACAATTATACGGATGCATATCTAAAATTGAATCATATACATTTCTACTGAATTTCTACAACATTGTCTCACTTTTTTCCCCTTCATATTTTCTAGGATACGTATATGTGAAATATCTTATAAGTATCATTGTGTATCTATGGAGTATCCAATAAGTATCAGATAAAATATATTTTAAAAGTTAAAATATTTAATTCTGATACTTCGTGGATACGTATCCGATACGAGTAGGATTTCATTTTAGAGTATGTGGACTTCATAGGATTTTATCTGTGCTTAATGTTATATTAGACAAATTAGAGGTTAATATGACTAATATAACAAATCCAAAAGATTAATCACTATTATACTCATTTAATTGATGGGCAAATGTATGAGAAAGAATGTAAGTTTAGATACAAAAATTGGGCCGTAGCTAACATGTACATGTACAAGTGAGACATATAGTTCATAGTTTATTTTTTTAGGGAACATATAGTTCATAGTTCACAAATATTTCTAACCTTAGGAAGAGCGTGCCAATCTAATACTTTATGTGAAAGCTATAATTTGATGGAATGGAGTATGGCGATGGGAAATGACATGTACTCGTATATATTCCTGGGGTGCTACAAGTAACATCTTAATGAGTTAAAAAATAAAGTAACATCGTTATCATTATCAACATCTCTATTAAGTGGAGTTTTTTGTTGTTGTTTTGTTATCGTTTTAAGTGGAGCTTGTGACGTCAAAGTATTCTTTACGTGCATGAATTAAACGCGTATGTACATAATTTGGCTAACACCACAATATCTCGCTGAAACGGGCCACAGGGCCATGCTTTGTTGGGTAAGATAACATGATTAAAAAAAGCCTAAGTATTGTATGTGTAAAATCAGCTTTCATATGTTAACCAAAACACTGTCTAAGCTACTAAATCACGTTGGTCCAATCACGTGAAATAAAACGTGTGCTATGCTTCATCAGCAATTTCTGAATTCTGGTATGCTGCATGCATGTATTGTCGTTTGCTTGACATCACCATCCACCTAATCCTTTTGTTTTGTTGGTATAATTTATGTGGTAATATAAAAGCTTATTAAACAAATCGGTGGTGGTTCCTAGCTCTGTAGTGACAAGGCAAAGAAAATATTATACGCAATTCTTACCAAACTTTACTTTATAAAACTCTATATTATAGTGACTTTTTTCCCCAGAACCAGAGGGTTAAAAACAATTTTGAAAATTTTAGCTTAGGCCCTGGACCCTGGTGTCCCTTTTGCTTCTGCTCTTTGTATTGTCTTCAACTTGATGGAAGCTACATTTTTGTCCTGTCCAGCAATTCTTGTATTATATTCATGATTTACCTAGTACGCTGCCTATAATATATCAGTCATTGTTTATAAATTATGTCAATAACTGTAACATTTTCAACTCATACAATGATTTCTTCTTTCATTGTACAAGTGGAGGTATTTTGTTGCTAGAACTTAGAATAAATATAGCAATCACCTTAGTTTCATTTGTGTGGTTCAATACTAAGCAAGATTTCACTTCTAACAACTCTTCATTATCAACCAGCAAATTGAAATCTTAATCTTGCTTTTCATTGATCTTAATTTTCTATAGAAAAGAACAAGAAACTCTGTCTATTCACCAGCTTGGTTTACCCTACCAGATGTTTAGATAAGTAACAGAATCATTAGAAAACCCTACTCACAAACCTATCTATACAAATACAACAGCACCTAAAGCTAGCTAGTGCATTATTAGTGATTCCCCAACAGCACATGTACTTTATGCCTTTGGTCAATTTCTGAATGCTCTTTTTTACAAGGTAGAGTAGCTCTTCAACTGCAATTCTTACTGGATATACACAACCTTGAGGTAATATTTTAAGTCTTTAATATGCTCTAATGATATGTAGTCTAATGATTGATAATGAGTCTCACATATTTTAGTGCTATGATATCTGATTAATCGGTTTGATGAAATGCAGCTTCAGAAAATAGTGCTTTCCTGACCGTACCAGAATGTGGAATGTCATTTCCGCATGTGCTCGCGTTCAAGCTAAATGGGAATCAATCAAACATATGCAAATGCAAATGAACTTGGATTGTATCTATCTGTCAACACTCAGCAGTGCCCTACCTGATTGATCAGCCATGTCAAGTATGGAACATAATCTCACAGTAAGAGACGCATTTGAGAATATGCTACCACAAAATTTGATATGTCGGTCAAGTATGTTCAATGATTTTGCTCCTTGACATGCATGCTAATATTGTTTGTGCCATAAACCAATCTTATTTATAGTGCGGTTTCATACAGATTGTTTAAGTATATGATATTTTTGACAGGATAAATAGTTATTGGTACGAAATGGAATCTAACTAAATACGTGACAAAAGTCTTCACAGTTTAGTCACCAATATCACATGTATTCCACCAAATTCGAAAACAGCATTTTCTAAAAAATACGCTACATTAGATTTTTCTTGCCAAGATAATTTTAGTTCCTTATACAGTGACCTCACTGACCTGTGTGGTTCAAAACAAACGTACGTCCTACTCCTGTTCATGGGGATACATTAGATTTTCTTGCCAATAAGAGAATTGCTTTGCAGACCCTTCAGTTTGCTTAAAAGCCCCTCAAATTTATCAGAACGTAACTCTCGATTGCGCAAAACCTATCAGGTGTTACGATCCAGTCACTGTTTTTGGATAGGAGCATATTGAATCGGTTTATTTCAGAGGTTGAGCAATCCACCTGGTGCATAGAGTAATCTTTTATGTATCAAAGATCATTTGGTCTGGCAGGAGCTTATAACAAACATCGGGCTTGCAAGAGTTTATACTTTAGAAGTTGCCTGATTTAGTGTTCACATATTTTTTTGAGTAAATCGACATTTTAGTCCTCAAAATTGTAAAAGTCAAGTATTTTTATCTTTTAAATTTGTAAAATAACAGATTAGTTCCTTCAATTAAAGAAACTCTATCAATTTAGTCTGTGTTTGGTTTGACGTCTTAGAGGCCAAATGCACGTTTCAAACCCATTCCACCGTGAAAAGGTAAAAGCTAATAATAGTAGCTTCTTTCAAGACGTGCGTCTAGTGGATATGTGCCGCACAAACAAACACAGGCTTAGTCTTTCTACATTAATATCTCTTCAATTAACATCTATTGAAATCAACAAAAGACATAGTGTAAACCTGAATAGTCTCTTGATGCATCAAGATAAACATAGAATCTTTAAAATTGTGGCCGTAAATTTGAAAAATGACTAAACTGACTTAAGTTGTTCAATTTAAGGGGCTAAATACAATTCAGTCCATATTTTAAGTACTAAAATTTAGTCCATATTTTTGGTTCAGCCAGGTTTTGCTCTAGGAGACATAATTGATAGCTAATAAGCCTTGAGCAAATAAGTAATAGCTAATAAGACTTAAGCAAAAGATCAGCAAAAAAAGAGTCTTAAGCAAAAGAGCTATAGGCACTACTTCGATTATAACAGTGAATAAAGAGAAAAGCATTCTCAAAAGTGATACAAAATAGGTTCAAAATCTATTGTTGACAAGTAAAAAAGTTGGAGTTCCTCACAAGAAATGAGGACTTTGTACTGATTGAGAATTATTAAACTCCAATACCTACTATTGACATCAAGTTGGGGTTTTAGACCCATAGTTTGTTGTTGTGAACCAATTGTATTGATGATTATCTTCAAATGCCACAAACTGCCAGAAATCTTTCTTCATCTTGCTAACAATCCTTGAAATCCTATACTTGAAAAACTCCAATGCTGTAGAAAACAATCCTTTACCATCAACAATTGAGCTCCTTTGATATTCAAGAACCCAAGTATTAGGGTCTAATTGCACTACTGAGGCACCCCATTTTGGTTGTATCCATGAAGTATTGGCCTTCCGAATCAAATAGCTAACTTGTCCACCATTCCACTTTATTAAAACAGAAACAAAACAACATGAAATTAGTCAACATTAACATATCTATCACGTACACTTCAGATCGAAGGTGTGTTCGATGTGCGACTAATGTAAGACACATACACATTACATTCAATTAGTCCACTTTATCAAACTATCATTGGTTCAATGCATAGTATCATGTCTAGTGCCGGTGTCTGTGATTTCAATTAATGACAAATCAAATAAAAAGGGAAAACATTTTGGAAAATTTACCTCAGTAACTCTTCCTGATAAGATAGTTAGTGTACGAAAAGACATCCCAGTAGTGATCATTCCAGCTGTTTGTAGAGGCCACCCCCAAATTGTTACCTCCTCAATTGCTGATTTGTACAATTCGCACCTTGAATTCAATAGTAGACCATCCTATATACAATTTTAGTTGATGTTTCAGCTATACTTTTTTATTGAGCAAATGAAAAATCAATAAAAATATAATCTTTATTCTCAAATTCATAGTTCTTTAACAACCCAAGAAATCAAAAATGCAAAATTCATACTAGTTCTTTAACAAATCAAGAAACTTTTTATGATAATTCTACAAACAATACAATACCTGGTTGATTTTCCATGATATATCAGCAAAGCTACAGTTAGAAACTTTTCCATTCACAGTCCCTCCAAATTCCTTCTGCAAAAACTTCAACTTTCCATTCAAATCTTGAACTTTATGACATTTCTCACCAACCCTTTTCACTATATCCTCTGACAAAGAAGGTTGAAAAACCACAGAAACAACCCTGGATAAAACAACATCAGCAAACAAAAGAACCCCGAAAACCATCATCACCTTCAATAAATCTAAACCAGAGTAAAAACACCATTTTTCACCCTTTTTCTTTCTTACAATTCTCTGAACAACATGATTTGATTTAGCACTTGATTTGATCACAGGAGTAGACGGCGCTATCACACGGTCAGAACTGTTTTCGGGTGTGGAGAAAATGGAAGAATCAATGGAAATTGGAGTGATGTTATTGTTAACAATGTTGGGTTTTGAAGAAGAGAATTTGGTTAAGGCACTGTTAGGTATGAGATCAAGGGTTGCATTGATACTAGCTATACAAAATTCACATTTGCAATTGGCGTTTTTCTTGCAACCAGGGTAATAGGAGCTGTTTTCATGGTTGTTTTCTTCTTCTTCAATGCTGTTAGATTTTGATTGATGAAGGTGGAATTTCATGGTTGAATTCTTGATTCGTCAGAGATTTTTTTGTTTTTGTTGCAATGTTTAGAAGTTTGTTGAGTAAAATAAGTTCGAAATTTCAAAATTTCAAAAGCCAACGGTCGCATCTGTTTGCGGAATCAGTTATTTAGTAGGTGAAATGACATACATAGCCTTGTTATTTTTACGTGATGTTTAGGTATTTAGAGTGTTTTGACATATATAGCCCTGCATCACAAATATACTAAGCATACGTTGCATAATTATATCCTAAGCGGATCTAATGATTTTTTTAATAACTTGATCAAGTGTTTGGGACTTCCTTATAGTGTTTGAGACTGATACAAGACCTAAAGTTTATAATATACAATGTCCAAAATTACATAGGTCTAGACGCAAGATTCTGTCCAACGTTTGGTTGAACTCCTTCATATTCATAAGTTAGTTCAATAATTAACTTATTAAACACTACAAATTTAATCAGTTAGTTTCACTCGCTGTTAACTATGAGCTAACTTATCACTCATCTTCTATAAATTTGTCTCTTATAGGTTATTTTATCAATCATATTTACTAATATTTGAGAAACATAGCCTTAACATTTTCAAAATGTATGGAGGACCAAGTTTATAGTTTAAATTATTCTATAATGTTCGTAATTTAGAAGAGAAAAATAAACTCTCTTCTCCCATTTAAACACACACTAAGTTGATATAATGATTTATTTTGAACAAGTAATTTAATATTTGAATTGACACATTTAAATATGCAGAAATAAAAAATCTAAGTTCCAAACTTCCAATCCCGACCTCTATATATTATGGTCTTTATAGCCTCCAATTGAATTGGATTTACGGTTCTCTAATGTTTTTTATTTTATTTTTTATAAGCAGGTTTTTTTTAATGGAATAAGCTGATCTAATAATACTTAATAAATAATTGAGTGAAACTAGTATTCATTTATTAGACACATTTGGATTTTTTGATTGTGGAAAGGGTAAACAAACAAGTGCAGAGTGCTTGGGAAGTCATACGCGAAATGCATTTGAAGCAAATGTATGCATCAAGTCCATGTTGGCTTGACACATTGTTTTCATTGAAACAAAAGTCAAAGGAAAATCAAACCCATCTCCAACATTGTCGGGCATCACCAGATAAGTTATGGCGATGTACAGTAATACTTTTATTGACGATGACATGAAAATTAAAATTACATGATTGACGAACCACAACGACATGGAGAAAAGGAGAAGGTTATGGAGAAATGATTTATTGGTCAAAAAGAATTTGAATCCCACCAATTCACAACTTTATGAGTGGTGCACATTATCTCTAATCTAATACTACTATAGCAGAATAAAATGAAACTAGCATTGCATGATTTGATTTTTTTTTTTTAAATTACTATTATTTTGAATCCTACCAATGCACAACTTTACTTGAATATTTTATATCTAAATAGAAAAGTATAAATTTAACCAATAAGATTGAATCTAGAGAAAGCAATGTTAGAATCTTACAATTAGCGAATTTAAATTTGAAAACAAAAATTGTTTTTTCATTAATTTTTATAATAAAAAAAGGTTTCGTAGGTAGACAAAAGTGTCACATTTTAAAACGGAAATCGCCATATATTGTTTGTTGACCCCTCAATTTAGCGGAATGTTTCTTACCTCGACGGCACAAATCTATTGGAAGATAGGTTCTAATTGACGTTTTTATTAGGGTTGGACAATCTGAAAGGCATATAGAGCAACCTTCTTTCAAAATTTGTCTTAAACCTTATCAACTATTGAAAAGTATTGGAGCGGCCTTGGCCGACATGCCTCAAATAATGGAGGGAACTTACGAGGAAAAAAAATACCACAATTTTTTTGTTCAAAAAAGAAAAGAAAGGATTTTGAATGAAGTAAAATGAAATCAATTTTTATTTTATTTTATGCTTTTATTTTTTAAGGATATATCTGAAGTATATATGTGAAATATATCATTCCCTAAAAAAAAAAAAGTGATATATACCATTTTACCTCATATCCTCATAGTATTAGTTAATCCTTCAAAGAAAAAATCTTTATAGTATTTTTAAGGATATTTCTGAAGTATATAATTTTACCTCATATCTTTATAGTATATGTTAACCGTTAAAAAAAAAAAAAACTTTATAGAATATGTTAAGTAAGGCAAACATTGAAATTTTAGGTTATTTTGTTTTATTCTACTTCTATTCTTTTTCTAAAGCCATTATAATCTATCTAGTAGTGTGTTTGAAAGTTAAATAATTTTGAGTTCACAACAACTATGCAACTAACTTCTTGTTAGGTTGACACTGAACATTTTGTTACAGAACACATGTCAAAGTTAAACCAAACACACCAAAAGATTAACAAGTTATATAGTTGTTAATAAGTTAACAGTATTTTAACACAAAAGATGACAAAGGAATTAGGAATCAGTTGGTAAAAACAGAAAGGAGAAAAGCTGAAAAAATAAAAGACCCTGAAATTACATCCCTGTACATGACAAGAAACAAGAAAAAGAAAAAGAAAAGATAGAGGATTGGCCAAAAGTGGCTAAAAACAATTAACTTTTTATTCTAACCAAAACAGAGTATCCTCTGCCTCAAACAGAGTATACTCTGCCTCTTGGTTTCTCATCATTGTCGATACAAAGAAAAACTGGAAGAATCTCCAACTTGAGAAGTGCTAGACCTTGAATACTTCTTTGATGAAGGTGAAGATGATGATGATGATGATGAATCGTTTGATCTTCTTCTTAGCATCTGTCTCATACCTTCTGTTACTCTAACTGCAGGGTTAGATTTGAATTTTCTGCAAAATGACATGTGAGCTTTCACAGCTTCATCCATGTCCCATTGTTTTTTACCTCCACTCATTACTTCATCTCTCACTGCTTCGGAACACAACCCACATAACCATTTTCCATCAAATTTGGACTTCACATCGGTTATGTAGTCTTGAGTGCAATCTTCTTTCAAACCACAACATTCACACTTTGCTGATTCAATTTCCATGATCTTTTTATAGCTCTTTTATTAAAAGAAATATTTTTAAGAAGGAAGAGAGTCTTTTTCCTTAAAACACAAAAAGGGTTTGTGAATTATGACTTTGGTTTGCAAAGTATAGTAAACAATGGGTGGTTTTTGCTTTGGTTGGACTTGGATAATGGATTCCACAACAATGATTGAGGTGGTTTTATTTGTTTACTTTTATGATGTTGTGTTTTCTCATCACTTTGGAATATTGGTTTGTTGATTGAAGAACTAAGTAAGGGGAGTGTCTTATGTTGAGTGAGGGGCTTTTTATTATGGTATTTGAGATGAGAGAGAGTTTAAGAAAAGGGTAATAATGCCATAATTTCCTCCATGTTCTAAGGGACATGGGCAGTGGAAAATGTGACAAAGGTGGTCGGAGGGACCTTTGCTATGGCCCTTTCTAGCATTAAATACTTTAATACGATAGCACCATAATAAATTAAACAACCCTAAACTTAAAATAAGTAGGGAAAGCTGATTGGGACAGCTAACAGTAATAGTATTTGTATATTATAGTCTTTTATTGTATTTCTTTTTACTTATTTTATTGTCTTGTCACTTTAGGTTGTTTTTGCAAATATTTTAGTTTTTTTAATTCAACAAAATTACAAGATTTGACTTTCAACGATTATCTCAAAATATCTCTTGCATCTGTTTAGACTTTAAATGAGACTAATCATCGAGTCATTGTATAAGTATCGTGAAACTGATACCTATGCAAATGTTTTAGCAACATTAGATTGCAACAACAACTTCAATTTTACGAGTATTCTCCTGCTCAAATTAGTTCTCTTCATTTTGCTAGTTTTGATGGGATTTTGTATCCCCTATTTTTGCTTTGAAGTCTTTTATTTTGGACTCATACCCTCTTTGTTTTAAAAAATGATAATCAAAATATCTAATTCATTATTTTTTTAGAAGAGTTGTTGTGTTTCATACATTCATGTTCACACTACATTATTGCATGCATCAATTCATTAGATATTTAATTTAGTGAGAAGTAGAAGCAATTTTTTAAGTAAGTGATTTGTCACAAAGCTCCGGATAGAAGAATCATATTTGAAAGAACTCGAGTTAGATTCAAATAATTATATTTCGATTGATCTCAGAATTACCAATATTCTCTTCCCCTGCTAATCAAAGGTTAATACAAAAAAGAATTTAAGCATTTTATTTTTGCAAAAGCAGACAAAGTTTAGAGAAATAATAATTGAATAACCATTTTTTGACAACTTTTGTGATAACTTTTTCTTTCATACTCATATTATGTTTTTATTTTCTATCTCTATTGTCTTAGTCGTTGTGTCAATACCTCTTTTTCTTTGTAAACTTTGGTTGTCCAAAAAGTTATCATTAAAATGGTTTCAAATAACACAACTCAAAGTTTAAGCATTTTTTTTTCTTTTTGTAAAAACCGTAATAGTTTAAGCAGTAGTTAAGCATTTAAAATTGCTATAAATGAGAGTTAACACTAATCATATGCTAACCCTGTGGAAATTGACTAAGGATTTAAAATTGGAAAGTATGCATAAAAATAATTTCGGAAATTAATTAATTTAGTAGTATGACTCAAAAAAAAAAAAAAAACTATTATTAGACGATTGTTTAATCCGCATGGTGATCTTTGAAACTCAACATTCAAGTGTGTACTCTCAAGATAACTGTGTGCTATTATAGGTCGCCCACTGATTGAAAACTTCACATGCATGCATTTGTTTTTGAGACGTCCCTCCCTGCCAAAAGTGTTGCAATATAATATTAAATAATTAATTTTACTTGCTTATTCGATTGAATCGGTTTAGAGTGAAAAATTACTTGTCCCCGTGAGCATAACTTAGTTGGCAAAGATATACATTATTATATGCATGAGCTGGAGTTTGAACCCCATACACTTCACTTATTCACCTTGAAAAAAGTGAATTCTAGCCATTAGACTACTTGACAAAAAAACGTGTGAAAAATTACTTTGACATGGTTCCTTCGATTTTACGATTGGATTCAATTGGTTTGATTCCAAAATAAAATCCAATTTTTTCGATTTGAATTGAATTGGTTTTAGTTTTTTTTTAAACAAGGAGAAATAAAAGGCAAAACAAAGAAAGAAACATGGAACTATTCTCTAACAAAGACTACTCCGCACGCATAAGCACAAAGCGACCTCATTAAAACATTTGCGCTCATGTTATCTTCTTTAAACGTTTGTTAGAATGACGATCCAATCTTTGGTAAGCAACTAACGAATCTCTTGTATACACATGCTTTAGATTGGTTTTAATTACAAGAACAAAAAATCAATAAGATCCCATTCTTAGAAAGAAAACGTGCTAACGAGCATCATAGGGACATATAGGTTAATGAATCAATATAGTGTTGTTCTGTTGGTAAGTGTATATTCAATTTTTTTAAGGTTTCTTTTTGAATGAAAAAAATTATTATGTTCAATAAAAAATTTATAATCCTTTTAGAAATATCACATTGGATGAGATATGAGCCGACAATATATGTTTACAAGTGAATTTAATTCTTACTTTTCAATCCGAATTTGTAAAGTTGATTTAGACCCGACACAAATTTTAATTTGTTTCCAATTTTATCTTTATTCGGTTTTCCTTTTTTTTTTTAATCTATTAATTGTTGCAATTTGCATTACATTGGATTAGTTTGCATTACTTTGGATTGGATATGAAGATTCCTATAAAAAAGTGAAAAAAGAATGTTATTGCGTGGATATAAAAGTTTTGTTTTATAAGATAACAGCAAATTGATGATTTGACTTCACTTTGCCAGATTTTTTCGTTGTGTTGAAAGTTGTAATAACACAACTACTCATGGCATGATTTATTGGTTTATTTATTTGCTTAAAATATGTATATTTTTTGTTTCTCTTTCGTAACCAAGAAATGTTTTTCATGTGATTCAAGTAAATACGTGAATGTTCTGTCTTGCTCAATAAGTTTTGCACTAACATGCAAACAAGTTTAGCAACTTCCACTTGGCTATCAATTTGGCAAACTAATCAACATGGCCTTGTCATTCATGTCATGAGACAGCCCCACCCCAGTGCAAAATTTTGCACCTTTCTCATACAAGGGACGGAACGAAGAACTAAGTTTAGACAGATCGAGATGAAAGTATAATTTATTAAAAAAAGTTTAATTAATATACTATGTCAGTGTATAATTATTTTACACATCATTAGATGCATGTGTACAATAAATGTAAAATAAGTGTGCATTGACATAATGTTTAGGAGGACAGTGGCCTCTGTTTCTCGAATTTGCTTTGTTAACTTTTATTGATATCTATTATTTTCTATGATGTCAAGCTGACTATATCTTAACATCATTGATGGAAATATAAATTGTTTATTTGATATTTCTCAAAATTTTAATTTCAATTTTTTATTTCTATTTCATGTAGCTTTCAGCTACAATGCTGCATCTAATAATGTGAACTCAATTTCAAAACCAATTAGACATGAACTTCTCATAATTAAGACTCGTGGAAGGTCATAATTGGCTTGTCATTGTTAATGAGCTCAAAACCTTGAATTGATTTATCCAAAAATAAACGCAAGTCAAAAGTCAAAGTTGGTGTGTATAGATAAATATAGAATTATGCTAACGGGTGCCTTAAATGTATTGTTAAAGAAATATACATAGAAAATTTGTCTTAAAAATACAAGTCAAAACGGTGTCAAAACAATAATTGCGATCACTTTCTATATAAAAGTTACCGTTTTTAGTTACTTAAACAATTTCATAAGAGCACTCATGACCAGTTTCCATAAATATATTAATGATATTATGCACATAAGGAAACATGGAACGTGCATGTTTTGTTGAAAGTTTGAACACCCTCTTACACGGTTCATTTTTTTTCAATCTTACTTGATGTTTGTTAGTCCCTTTTAATTTATAGTATATCTTTTCGGTATGACCCATAACATACCATAGGTACCGATAAATGGACAATGTTTGAACTTGTTACATGTTACTTATTGTTTGTACCTGAGACTTCAAGTTATGCCGTTCATCTTCAAAGGAACTTGATATTCTTGTTGAATATGACTCATAGTTAGTGACGGTCACTATGGTTTTAACTCATCATGTTTACATTGAAATGAAAAAATACTAACATAAAAATCAATTACTGGCGTTTGTCTATGTAGAGGCTATCATTCGACCTCATAGTGTCTCAGGATTGGCTTTTGGACCAACATATTTGGTTAGGGTTAGGGTTAGGGACAGAGTAACCTGATTTTGAAGGCTCAGATGATTATTAAATAAGCCATAAAAAATGAAGATAGTTAGGTTCATGCAATGGGAGAATCATAATTGAGATAGCTAACTTCGCAACAATAATTGCACACATTAGGTATGTTTTTATTTAGGACCACTATTGCTAGTGACCAAAACATAAAAATGGAATCATATTAATTTGCCAATCAATATAGTTTCTACTTACCTCAAAAGAACTTTGGTTGACCCCACGGGAAAGTTATTGCAACGTAAAGACTATAAACAATAAGGACTGTACACAAGTTTAAAGTTTGCATCAAAATAAAATTATGTAAATTCAGAAAATTAAAAAAAATGAATGTCCATGTATGACCTTATCCACAATTATCTCATTAGATATTAATATAAAAATTTGGGTGATCTATCTTCAATTGCAAAACACTGTTGCCCGCAATCTCCCATGCATGATAAATCCTTTTTGCAAACCTAATCCTTAACTAGTGTATATGTAAGTCAATATTTAATAGACAAATGTATATTCTCCTAAACTACAATTACAAATTTAGCTTTTTTTTGGCAAGTCAAATTAGGAGGAAAAACAATTGACAGGTTAGAGATTAATAATGCATCATGGATCGTTCATATATCAAGTCTAATTAAGTTCATTATTAGTCTTGTTTTTATTCTTATGAGAGGAAGTTCATTATTAGTCTTTGTTCACACTTTCTTTCCCTCATCATATTGTTTTCCACAACATTTGGTTTCTTACAAAATATCATAAAAACACATCAATTTAATTTGAATCCAACATAAGATGAAAAATAAATAATTTTGTGACATGAAGATTAAGGCCTAGCAAGACAAACCTTTGCTTTAGGCCTTAGTCCACCCCATGCAACACGTAACTCACTAATTTTATGTGAACATGGCGATAGGATTTCCTGCGGCGTTGTGCATGGTGCCACCACTATAGAGCTATTGGATCAAGGAAAAAAATCATAACATTAATCCAACCATGAGATCGAAATCTATATCTTCAAAGTCTTGGTTCTATTCATGACTTGTTCACTTAAAGACATCAATTGAATTAGGTCTTACTTTAATTTGGGTCGTTCCTAACCTTTTTTTTTAGGGGAGTCGTTCCTAACTTAAACTTATCAATAATTGGTGGATATGATAACAAAGTCCTCTTTTTAAGTGGTTAAGATTGTTTCTAAGAAAGAGTTGTATGTTGGATGAAAAAAATCATTCTTTTGCCTTCACTTGATATTTTTTTTTTGAGGATATATAGGAGATAATTGACAAAAGACAAGTCATAGACATAATGTTAAAAATTAACCCTATGTCCAGACGTGCTCTGTTTCATACCAAAAAAAAGACACACATAATACAAGGACCATGCATAGGAATTAATAAATTGTGTTGGGTTTACACTAACCTTGTGATAGGTGAGTTTGGTTTTCTTTATTGAGGACCACCAAGTTTGATTAGCAAATATTGTCCTTTCATATAGATATCAATTGCACATTTGATATCACCTATAGCTAACAGGTCCACAGACAAACCAAGGCTGTAAAGACACTATACCATTTTGATGGGTTCCAAACATGGGGCAGCTTGTCCGTTAGGTGTGATGCAATTAAAATCACCATAAAATGGTGTGTCTGAGTTATGTTTGTGAGTCACAAGCCAAACCAGATTACAATTGCCATTTTGTGCAAATATGCTTAGACCTTAGTATTGGCAAATCAATGTGCACCAAGTTTTAAAACTATATATTATGTTATAGTGGGTCAAATAAATATTTTAGGATAAGTTCGATGAAAAGTACTTGGCTACTGTTCTATAAGAGCTATGTGGCTGTTTTGAATTAATGAAAAAAACATTTTCGCCAACTTTTATTTTACCAAGAGGAGCTATTCCTTAAACTTTATGCACATTACATGCTTATCCTATCCATTTATTCCTTTTCAAAATCCAAAAATATATTTATTATTCTTTTTGTTTGTTTACACTGTTGTTACATATTTATTGTCCAACATAATAATATTTTTTTTGTGACGGGATTGTCCTACATATTATTGATTGAATTGAAGCTACAATATGAATCTAATCCTTCATGCAAAAGCAAAAGCAAAAGCAACAACAAAAGCGAAAACAATATTCTAACCCTTGAACTGTTTTAAGAGACACTATACTGGGGTCCTTCTGATATTTCCTTTTTAATAATGATAATAATAATTTTCCTACTGATATTTCAACATGGAGGTAAACACTTTTCTCTCTCATGAGCCGTCACCAAAACTCCAGTTTCTTCTCCTTCATCTACCAAAAAGAGGTGATTTAGGGTCAATTTTTGACCTAAAATCACTCCTCTAACTCGTTTTTCTCTTTTATTGAAATAAGTGATTTTCACATCTATTTCGTTATTTATTTTGTGATTTCTTCATCTTCGTACGACATTGGTTTGTTCGTCGTCTTTGTACGACGTTGTTTGTTTTTCTGATTTCTCTCGGGTATTTGATCGGTTCAGATTGTCAGATCGCTTCGACCTAGTGAAGATCCAATCAATGACTTTGGCGTCATCACGTTGCAGATCCGGAGACATGGTTATTCCAGAGATTTAAATATAGTCATATGTGTAGGCATTTGTACTTTGCCCGTTTTATGCTATTAACATGGATGTTGTGGACCCACTTGGGTTGGCCTTGGTATTGGCTTGGGACCTAAGAGTGTGCTCCTCCTCAAGGTCTCAGGTTCAATTCTCTCTGGTGCCAATTTGAGGGGGTTAGTTTAACTTCAAAAAAAAAAAAACATGGATGTTGTGAGTCTGTTCACAGATTCATCCTTTTTGTTTTTAGCGAATTTGCATTATATCGATGTACTCTATCAATTTGAATGAATGAATATCATTTATTTTGTCAAAAAAAATTCAATATGGAGGTAATGCGTTTACATAAAATTTAGAGGAAAATTAAACTATAATCTCATACAGGTAAATCATCAAGAAACTTGGCAATTCAAGTGAAATTCAAATGTAATAATCACACATCATCAAAAAAAAGAAATATAATAATCACATGGGATGCCCATGTTTCACCTTAAATAGAATATAGATTGACCAAAAACATTATGTAGATATTACTCTATAAGTTTTTTCTCTGACTTTCTATTGCACAGTTTTCCCTATATATGATTAAAGTTTTTTTTTATAATTTCAGGAGTCATTGATTTCTCACATGCAAGCCTTATTTGGTGGTATTGTATATTTGTTCAAAAATTTAATACCTTTCACATGGCAACTCACATGGCACTTACCTTTCCTAATGTGTCTTCTTCCTACCCAACTACTCCTCAATTCCATTTCGGTTACCAATCATTTAACATTTGTTAACCGCTTTTTAGTCTTGAGAACTGAGAACTTAACATTATATTAACAAACATCATATTACTAATAGTATAAAGAAACTAAGAAAGCCAATAAAATTATGGATAAAACTTTCATATAGGTCCAAGATACAAATCAATTATCATCATTGGTGCTATATTTTAATCTCTTATCATCATCATTAGCAGTCTTTTTGTCTCTAAATAATTATAAAGGTAGTAACCACCTCTAATTATCAGAGACTGCAAAGGTGCATGTGCATGCATATAAGAAAAATATTTATCTATGTATATTTTCTCTTTTCTTTCTTTGTATTGGTCAATAAGTTTCAAGATACTTCGGTTTGTTTTTTTCACATAATTTTCTATGGCACATCATTTCACTGACAATTAGACATTTATTGAACCAATAGCTTCGTCGAATTCAGAACATAATCCAAGATCCTTTTAAACATTATTGGTTCTGTGTAACTGTGTAGTATTTCGGCTATACTATATTTTTTATAAGCCAATAATTAAAATCACAATAAATACATGACCAGAATCTTGTATTGATGAAACTGGGTTTGACCATTTTCCTATTCTTAATTATTCAGTGGGGCATCTCTCTTTTTATATTTCATTGCATTCATTGCTATTAGAATAAATGCTTAATAGCAGTTTTCGCCCCTTAAGAAAAAACTACAAAACTGACTCTTAAGTTTTGCAACTGTAGCAGTTTTGGTCCCCCAAGGAAAAAAATAACACGTGGCACCTCATTTAAGGTGTCACGTCAGCGTAGACCGAATCAAAATTGGTCTTAGGGGCCAAAACTGTCACATATGCAAAACTTAGGAGGCGGTTTTGTTGTTTATTTTCTCAGGGGCCAAAATCGCAAACTTTGGGAAAGTTAGGGAGTTAAAACTACTATTAAGCCTAAAATAAATCAACAATTACTCCCTATTCAATCTAGTCTTCAAAACATATGAAATAATAAATAGTTCGGAAAGGGTGATACTTTAGAGATTAAATCGAATGTTTATTGTTATTATATCAACTTTGATCATTTGGACTCAAACAGCTAGATTTCAACTCGAGTTTGCCTTATAACTATTGGAAGCCACTCTGTCCTTGGGAGCAATATGTGAAGAATCTCAACTAACAAAGCATTTTGTATCTAAAATCCTATTCAAAATGAAGCAAAAAGTAGACAGAAAAAGCAGTAACAACAGAGATTAAAAAAACTATACTTAAATAAATTTGTTAAATGGTAGAGGAAAAGAAGTACATGTATATATACATAATGCAAGCAGAAGCTGTGCTTCATTATTTACTAACAATTTAACTTAAACTTGTATAAGATGGAAAGATAATTACAAGTACAACAACATAATTTAGATTAGATAAGACATTCTTTTGTGTTGGTAGTATATTGTTTCTTCTGATTCCGTGGTGCAGAATGATTTGGACCATTGCATTTTGAGCAAATAGTGTCACATCGGAACTTGGCAAACTCCAGCTGGGATTATATGTCCTCTTCAGCTGGCTTTTGCATCATTTGCGATGCTGATTATGCAAGAAAATAAGGCTATTCAATTATAAAATCTAATTGGGGTGTGTTGTAAGAAAAGGACGGGATTAAAAGGAACATATTCAATTAAGGTCGATCTGAGTAGTAAGAGAGTTGGACACTTTAAACAAGTGATCAGAAGTTTAAACTCTGTCTTTTGTGTATGGAAAAAACATGATTGGGTAGAGAGAACTCATCCAAACAAGTTCTCTAATGAAGATTATTAATTTAATACAATGTTAGATACTTTCTACCAATAATATGATTTCAAAAACAAATTCCGTTTCAAATGACACAAATATAAAATGTCACGTAAAATATATTATTGACCAAAAAAAACTTCGATTTATATACTTAGTAGATATAAGGAAAATGACAGTGTTTACAAAAAACACTATTCACAACACGATGAGAATTAATCGTATTCTTCAATTTCTAGCCACAAATGCAGAGCTATTGTTGTTTCACCCTTAAAAGGTAATAATTCGTGTGTTTCTTATACTGAATCTATTGTGCTAGCATTACCCCTCAAGTTACAAGTGTGCAATCAAAAGTCAATATTGGATATGGGAGCATAGCCATGTATAGTCCCATAATCCAACACAGTTAGCAATTCAGCTAAAACACCATAAAAATATGCACAGTATTTTCACAAACACATCATGGATAGAAATATAAACTTCCTTTGTAACACAGGCACCTCTCCTATGTTATAACAAATTATTTGCAGAGTTTGGTAAATAAGGAAGCATTAGGATCTGAAACAAAAGAATCAAATGTCTTGTCGCTTTTCTATTTCTGTACATTTAGACTGAACATGTTATTTACAAGTATGCATTCAAGCAATTAAAGAAAGTAGACTCCAAATAATGACTAATGAAGGTCTATGTCAATTCATCAAACAAGAGGGATATATGGTCTTAAGCAAGCATAGAATGTGAGCTACTTTGCCGGGGAACCCGGTCCTCGAATAATGTGGTAAGACTATGAAAGGCTCAACTAGTCACATATATGAGTGAGACTATGTGTATGTGGCTTGGACCAGAGCAAGGTGGCTCCAAATGTTTGACGTGTGACCCACTTGTCAACTTTCTGGATTTCTGCTCTTCCCCCTGCACAAAACACTCGCGCCCTGCATTATTTTCAAATATACCCCTGCGTTAGTTAAGTCACGCTGCGTGACTTAAC
>Ga0315913_1003062_pt1 | contig 19961 bp, 20 predicted proteins | sample MpolsnodulesMG_FD_207736 | JGI IMG/M metagenome (GOLD analysis project Ga0315913, IMG submission 207736) | Medicago polymorpha root nodule microbial communities from Los Angeles, California, United States - small nodules | ecosystem: Host-associated > Plants > Roots > Nodule | place: USA... | reverse complement strand
ACACACCCCCCCCCCCGCCGGGGGAGGGAGTGAGAGAGGGAGACCATGCTCTTACCTGGTGACTTATAAAACCAATTGCCACAGGAATGCTTTGTGATGGACAAATACAAAGGGGGCCATTTATATTGAGATTTCTTTAGTTTCTATAAGTGGCATGAGAGTAACACAAGTTAACTGGAAGCTTGATGCCTTGACTGCAGACGATCATGTCGTTTTCTCATTAGCTCAGCTTCTCTTGCTATCTGGATATCTGAAGGCCAGAATATTTGATAAACAACTTTGCACGTAAAGCGGGGTAGCAATGCCACGATTATTATAAGCAAAATTGTTATCCAATATGTAGGGGAGCTAGCCAGATGATATATAGTCCTGCAGTAATTTTGAAACGTGTTATATTTATAACCTAGGGTACTTCTATATTTATCATACATAATACCCTATTGTAGGACACATGTAACTAACCAGTAAAAAGGAAAGATGGGAATGGAATCCAATATCACCATGCAACCATATGTAATGACTAAAGATCCCCAGACAGCAATATGAGTAACTAATACCCAACGGTTGATGTCCATAGCCAGGTGTGCATTTACAAGGATAACAACTGCAATTGTCCACAAGCTTCCCATGCTCCATATATCAATTGAACTATCCTTATAGGTAAACAACGGTATGTAAAAGAGAACAAGGCTCTGCCAAACTGTGTCAATCATTGTGATCCAAAATAATTGCATATTGTAAGCTTCTTGCCTGTAACCAGTACTATACAGTTTTGGATACTGCAAGAGTGTCCTATGACTCAAGTCTTTGTCCAAAATACCAACAAAAATTGTGGGTACGGATGTGTATAACACAGAATAGAATACACTACTCCAGTCTGTTAATGCAGAAGTTGTAGAAAAAGCCGTGCATAATATATACCTACAGACAAGGAAGACAGTACATTAAAATGTTAAAAATCTCATAAAACCTGCAACTATTATTAAAATCGAATAACTTCTGAGCCCAAAATTTATGATGCACCCTATATATTACACATTTCAACAAGGATAGCAAGAACATCAAGAGGGAAGAAAAATATTATTTTCGGGCATCCTGGCACTAAAATGTAACAAGTGTATAACTTAAAATAAGTATTTTCCCACTAGACGGATGCATCAGTTAAAAAATATAACAAGGGTATAACTTAAAATAAGTATTTTCCCACTAGACGGACGCATCAGTAAAAATATTGAAAAAAAATGTCAATTATCTGTCCACAACTAGTCATAAGCAGAAATAATAAAAAGAATGAAAGAGAAACTCGTATAAACATGAGGAACTCAACCATAGTATCCAAAGAAATTTATACATACCAAAATAACATCAACACAAAAACAGCATTGCGGTAGAAGTTGTAAAGAACTAAATAACCAACACGCTGGTAATTCCAGTGCCCATGAACAAGAAGTAATCTTTTCAAGAACTGAAATTGTCCCATAGCAAAATCTGATGCCATCACAGCTTGACGCCCTTCCAACCCACATATTCCAACACCAACATCTGCCATTTGGATCATTGACACATCATTGGCCCCTGTCAAAAGTATTCCCAAAGAAAATGATTAAGCTTATATCAAGACAAATCTTATTTTAAAGTGCAATAATGAATACTAGTTAAAGCTTCATGGCCACAGCCTATTGGAATATTATTAGTCACCATCAACCAGAACCTCCAAGAAAAATCAAATATGAATCAAGGGAAATTTTATACTAGTATAAAGAACTCACCGTCACCTATGGCCAGTGTCATATCATCTGTGCGGCTCTTTATCAGATCAACAATTCCAGCCTTCTGCAAGGGTGCAACACGACAACACAGCACAACCTTACAGGAAATTGCAAGGTCAAAAAGCTGTTGAACAGAAAAAGGAAATCAGTATCTATTTTCCGTTAAGTCTTATTTAACAGCTCAAATCTGACGCAGTAGTATATTCACCTCCAACAACTCAAACAGAAAAGGAAAGCTTTAGACGTCGAATAAGGATACGTATTCCAAAAAAATAAATCTAACAAGGGAAGGATGATTTTACCTCTGACTCCAGTTCCTTCTCCAAAATATAAACCAAACTGTTCCCATCAATTATGAGTGCCAATGGAGTATCAGTTCCTTCTTCTTTTCCTGGATTCCATTTGGGCAAACTCATTGACTTTGAACCATTGGAAATATCAAGATCACTATGTTCAGCATTGGTTTTATTCCCCAGATTCTGATTCCCTCTACTTGAAGATCTCACACCATATTTGGTTATTGCGTCACCCAAAAGATTTCTACATTCCTCCTCTGAAGTGCCGTTTATAACAATTTGCTGCATATCTGCACTGAGAAGTTTGCAGGAAAGACCAATTGAGATTGCTGTCTCTTGTTTATCACCAGTAAGAACCCAGACCTTGATTCCAGCTTGCCGTAGGGACTCAATGGCTTCTGGTACACCCTCTTGCAGTTTGTCCTCAATTCCAGTTGCTCCAAGTAAATTTAAATTGCATTCTATAAGAGCTGCTGTTTGACGTAGTTTACTGGCTCTGTCAGTTAACGCAGTGCTTGCCTCTCCATACCTGCTCTGCCACTCCTCAAGTTCAGCATCAGAAAGACTTCTAGAGGCAACTACAAGGGTGCGCAAACCTTGTGAAGAATATTCACACAAATGACTCTGAGTTGCATGCAATAAGCTATTGTTGCTCTCACTGCCATTTGCCAAAATGCTAAACATTGATGTATCAGCGCCTTTTACTAGCACCTTTACAACATTGTCAGGAAACCGAATAACAACGGACATTCTCTTTCGCACACTATCAAACTCATGCAAGCCCAATACGTCCAATCTATATACCAGAGACATAATAAAGTTACTGAGTAATCTAAATAGGCAACATAAACAGTACAAAACTGAACTAGAATGAGCGTACATAATACTGTTTCAATCATGCATTCCAGCATCATTTAAACAAAATATAAAAGTGGTAACCCATCTCAAAGGAAGTCACAATCTACCTGAGTTTCTCACCATTGATGTCAATAACAATATGCCCAGATGTCCGCTCAAAAAGAGTGTATCCATATGCAGAGGCCGCAGAAACTAGAGCTTGTTCATCAGGGGATTCTCCCTGGTAATCAATGCATTCTGCATATTCATTTAATTCACTTGTTCCACAACCAGAAAATCCACCATCATTAAGTATAGGAATCACAGTATTACAAGCAGCCAATGTAAGAAAAAACTCATGAGCAACTATTCTTTCGTCTTTGTTTGAGTTTTTATGCAACATGTTCATTAGTTTGGGATCAACTGCAATTTCAGATTTGAGTTTCCATCTCTGTTTAGGAATAACATCGGTTGATGCTGCAAAACGTCACAAACAAACAAAACTTGTGATAAGAACTATAATTCATTACACGCTTACAGATGGTTTTTGTTAAGAACATATGCTGCTGACACATTTAGGCTGAAAGCAAAATATAATAACTTACTGAAAAGCATAGCAATTTCATCAAATAACTATGCAAGAAAAGCTAAATTGTACAAAGGAAAGAAAACCAGCTGCTAACTCATGAAGCTTCTGCTCTCATGCAATAACAATAGATCGGGCTTTATATATTCACACGGTATTATCACTAGTAGGTCCACCCCAGGATCAATTAGAAGTAGTTCTGTATTTGAATAGAAAATGACAATTAAAGAGCACATTTTTATATTGGCATCAATTTTCATCAACCTGTCAAGCAAACTAACCATTACCATATAACAAAGAATTCTAGAAGCATAACTTATGCATTTCACAAATTTTACATGAGAAATCAAAACTTTCGTATAATCTCAATCCCTAAATATTAAGAATTTCAGTGACAAGGATTTCAAACTGCAACAACAGCGAGACAAGACACAACAACGGCACTGCACAGCAACATTAAGCAGTCTAAAGTTACATATAATTATCTCAAGGGGAGACCAAATACCTGAACTATTATCAGCAGTAAGCAAGGTGCTCCCATAATTCTTCCCATCTACACTAGCCCTTCGGAATTCCATCTTGTTTTCTGTTAGTGTTCCTGTCTTGTCTGAAAATATATAGCGTATTTGACCCAAATCTTCATTTATATTTAATGATCTACACTGAAACCTTGATCCAGAGCTAGCGTCATACATATCCAAGTCTTCAATCATGAAGTATGACTGCCCCAATCTAACCAACTCCATGGTGATGTAAAGAGATATGGGTATCATTATCTGAAACACTATCACAGAACTCAAAAAGGAGAAAAACGCTTCCATTGGTATCCCATAGTACTTATATTTCTTTCCTTTATCCGGGCCATTGTTAAGGTATGTTTTTCTGTAGTAAGGCAAGGTATCAAGCTGGTTCTTGTGGCGTACCAGCCAAAGACACATCCCAATGGCCACAACCAAACACATGATACAAAGAAAAATCGACAACCAAAGGGTTTCTCTATTCATATAACCTTCCAGTCTGCTTCTCTTGGAAGGAGAAGCCGCACTGTTCAGCATGGCTTTTGTTTCCTGTCCAGCATAAACCACAACACCAATTATCCAATCTGTGTTCTTCAGTTGGCAACCTCGTAGGACAATGTTTGACTGGCTAAGAGAAAACTTAATTCCATTGAACTCCATATTAGCTGTGAACTCATAAATATTCCGGTTCGGCTGCTCACATCTAATAATCCCAGAAACATCACAAACCTCCGACGATACCGCAGAAGCTGTTTCCTGCTTGGCATACCTCGTCTTCAAATTCGACTCTCCATCCAAATTCATTGTCTGAATATAGGCAAGCCCACTTGGATCACTCGTCCCCAACAAGACCATATCAGCAGGAATGGTCTCATCAGCAAAAATCTTAACAACCTCACCAGCCTCAATCTTTTTCCAAACCTTCGACCGGAAATCACCAGACTGAAGAACCAAAGACTCGCGATTATTCTCATTGTTATCCGACCTATGTCTCCTCCAATCCTCATATCCATCCTTAATGGCAGTAACCAAAAGAACAAACAAAAGTGGAAAAAGGGACACCGTCCTCCCAAATACAGCTAACGGAGGAAGCTGATTAAGTGCAGCAATAGCAAGGAAGTACAAATATGCAACCCTATGAAACTGAATAAATAAATTCTTTGGCAAAAAAGTGATAAAAGTGTATCTACTAGTCCGAATCTCGTTCCCGGTAAACTCATACTTATCATTAGTTTTCTTAGGATCATTTATATAAATCAACCTAGCACTATCTTCATGTAAAATCTGGTCATCAAACTGCACACTTTTGTGACGAATCCTTCGCGATGATGGTGTTGGTGCTGCTGATGGTGTTGTTGAAATTTCAAAGGGCACAGTATTAACATCATGCAGTTCCATTGCACCCCACGATCGCAGGCGTCCCTGTTCCCGCGTGGGGCATTCCAAAGGAAACTGCGAATCAGGAGTTTGAAACTCTGTTACAGAAGCTGATGCAATGGAAATGCTGCTACTGTTATTGTTGTTGTTGAATGCTGAGTGGAGGCTGCAATCTTTCGCCAACACAACTTCCCTGTGGGTGGAGGTTGGAGGAAATTCGACGGCCTCACGGGATCCGGATCTCCGGTGGCGGTGATGAATGACAGGAGGAACAAGATCTGGTTCGGAAAGTAGTGGTTGATCAGAACTCATATATAATTCGCCATTCACAATGTGGAGAATCGCGTTTGCGAATATATTCACAGCGAGAATAATCGATTAATTGATTAATTAATTAATTTAATTAATGATTCTTCCCTGAAAATGATGAAATCGAAGGAAAATTTAATTAAAATGAAAAGCACATCGAGGATCAATTTCATTTGATTTTTTAACCTAATGTATGGTTGTAATAATGTTAAAAATAAACATGTATATAGATAAAATTTGAGGATTAATCTTAAAAATTGAAATGAGAGAAGAAGAAAAAGATGAACCTGAAAGATTGAGAATGTGGAAAGAGAAAGAAGAGAGAGAGAAAGAGAGAATCAGGTGCTGTGCTGTGTTGAGTGAGAGAGAGAGAGGGGAACGGTGAACCACCAATCAATCCAATCCTTTTCGTTACGTTGCTTTTTTCCTTCTTCACACTTCTCTCTCTTCTTTCTTCTTCCTTTCTAAAGGCCATCACCTAACAAACTAATGCCATTACTCACACTTCCATTTCTTTTTTACTTTTTTATTTTTATTATTTAATTTGTATGCACCATCAATATAAAATATTGTTATGGTAAACATCCGAATTCAATCAATCAAACTATTTTATGACCACATTTTTAAATAAGTTTCTACGGTTATCTAGTTAGCATTATTCAATTATATGTTGGGCTTTGACCCTCTCTCGTTTATTAAAAAAAATTATATGTATGTTTCCATGAGCTTAACTCATTTAGTAAGGGATAATGCACAATATGTGCAGGAGCCGGGGTTCGAACCCCAGACACCCTACTTATTCATCTTTAAGGTGAATTTCTCTAGCCACTAGACTACTTGACAAAAAAAAAAGTTTTACGTTGCTAATTTATTTATTGACTATGGACTTTCATCCACGAATTCACATGTGTCAACACCCCATAATAATACGGTGTCGTAGAAATAAAAAATCATGATTATTTGAATTTTCTCGAGTTATTCTTCTTTTAAATGTTTGTCCCAAAATCACATCGTGGTGAAGCAGTTTTGACTACGGCTTATCTAATTAATTGTACGTCATCATCTTGTGTTATAGATAATGTTAGTCCTCTTCAGTTTTTACCTAACAATTCCATTTTGTTTCTATTTTGTAAAATCTTGAGTTTCATGTGTTTGGTTGTTCATCAGCAACATCAAACTAAGTTGGATTCTTGTGTAGTTAGATGTGTCTTTGTGGGCTATCTTCCTAACAAAGAGGGTACAAATGTTTATCATCCTCCTAGTTGTGAGTATTGTCTCAAAGGATGTCACTTTTCATGAAAATATGTCTTATTTCACTCGTCTTCAACCTCATGAGATGGTATAAATGAAAATGACTATGAGTTTGAGTTCTTGATTATGTGTCACAACTTCCATGAAACACTTGTCTCGGTTTCTAATCCTCCAAATCCCCAGTTTGCTCCTAGTCCTAGTCTCTAGTCTACTCGCAGTCATAGTCTTTAGTCTATCTCTATTTTGGTTCCTCCATTGTCTTCTGTTTTGCATGAATCATCATCTTCAGCATCAATTATAATGTATCAGAAACAACTGCAATTGCCTGAACCGGGTGTATGTGGTGAAAATGATTCCTCTATTGATGATTCTTAAATTTCTGATACTTGTGATATTGTTCTAGTTGATTTACCCATTGCTTTGAGAAAGAATACAATATCACGCCCCTCCATATATAGACATCTTATTTCTCAACATGTCTTCATTAGACATTTTTCAACACAGTATCGGAGTTTTATTGATTTTGTGGGGATTCCATCACGTGTTGAAGAAGCATTGAAAGATAGAAATTGGGTTGGAGTTATGAATGAGAATTCCATCAAAGTTTTATGCACATGAGAAAAATGGTACTTGGGAGATTGTTGAGAGGCAAAGAGGCAAGAAACTAGTTGGATGCAAATGGATCTATATTGTAAAGCACAAATCAGATGAAACTCTTGATCGTTACAAAGAAAAACTTGTTGTGAAAAGTTATGCTTAGATATATGGCATTGATTATGAGGAGACATTTGCACATGTGGCAAAGATGAATATTGTTCAGATCTTGTTATCTCTTGTTGCTTCACTTGGATGAGAATTGCAACAATTTGATGTTAAAAATGCATTCTTGCTTTGCGACTTAGAATGAGATGTATATGGAGATTCAACCTGAATTTAGTCTCACTGCAGCTATTGATTATGTGAGAATTCCACCACGTGTTGGAGAAGCATTGAAAGATAGAAATTGGGTTGGAGCTATGAATGAGAATTCCATCAGAGTTTTATGCATATGAGAAAAATGGCACTTGTGAGATTGTTGAGAGGCAAAGAGGCAAGAAACTAGTTGGATACAAATTGATCTATATTGTAAAGCACAAATCAGATGGAACTCTTGATCGTTACTAGAAAAAACTTGTGGTGAAAAGTTATGTTTAGATATATGACATTCATTATGAGGAGACATTTGCACATGTGGCAAAGATGAATATTGTTCGGATCTTATTATCTCTTGTTGCTTCACTTGGATGAGAACTGCAACAATTTGATGTTAAAAATGTATTCTTGCTTTGAGACTTAGAAGATGGGGTGTATACGGAGATTCAATCTGAATTTAGTCTCACAAATGGAGCCAACAAGGTGTGTCGATTGAAGAAGGCCTTATATGGACCAAAGCAATCCCCTTGGGGCATGGTTTTGAAGACTCACAAAGGTAACATCGTGCTTAGGCTACAAGCAAAGCCAAATAGATCACACTTTGTTTTTCAAACATTCACAAAGGGAAAATTGAGTGTACTTCTTATTTATGTTGATGATATTATTGTTACAGGAGACGATTCAACCGAGAGACAACAACTTAAAGAGAAATTATCAACAGAGATTGAGATGAAAGACCTTAGACAACTGAAGTATTTCTTGGGAATTTAGGTGACCTACTCAGGACAAGGTATTATTACCTCTCAAAGAAAGTATGTACTTGATCTTTTGAACGAAACAAACAAACCTGGATGCAAACCTGCAAGTGTTTCCATTTAGTAAAATCACAGGACAAGTTTTGAGGTGGAAAGCGCCAAAGTTGACAAGGGTCGGCATTAGAGATTACTGGGAAAGTTGATTTTTTTAGCACACACTAGGACAAAATTGGCATATGCCACAGTAAAAGAAGTAAAAGTCTAACTGTAAAGACTTACATCGGTGTTGATTATGCAGATTTATTGAGTGATAGAAGATTTACTTCAGGCTATTGTACTTTGTTTTGTGGGAACCTTGTTGCTTGAAGGTGTAAGAAGCAAAGTGTGGCTGCATGATCAAGCGTTGAATCAGAATTCCTAGCTATGTCATCAGGAATTTGTGAACTATTGTGGATGAAACAAGTCCTAGAAGATTTGAAGATACAACGTGAAGGTTAGTTGAAGTTGTTTTGGGACAACAAATCATCCATTAGTATTGCACATACTCCTGTTTAGCATGAAAAGACAAAACACATTGAGATTGACCGACATTTCATCAAAAAGAAGTTGGATAATGGATGAATAACTACAACCTACATTCTTTCCGGGCATCAGTTGGCAGATGTGTTAACAAAGGGCTTACCAACCAAAAAAAGAAGTTTGATAATGGATGGATAACTACAACTGTTATTTGGAGTGGGAATTAGAACAAGTTCAAATGCTGGAAAATTTGTTAGGCAGCTCATGTTCGTAGGTTGGTGTAACAGATTCATGGCGATGACTTCCTAATAATGTTAGATGATATCATGTGTGAAATGGTTATGAATTGCTGCAGTAAGCCAAAATCCATTCATTTTTGTTCGTATTAGAATCGAAAACACGATGGTTAATCTGAAAAACTTCAATTCCTCCAAAAATGTTTTCGTGTGTGTGTCTGGAACTCCTGCACAACAGACACTACAAGCACACCACGCTCTAGCTCATCGCGGAATAATTGTCATTAACCAAGGTATGCCATACATTTTTTTCTTCAAAGAACCTGAAACATGTGGCCATGTCTCATCTCTTGTTCACTGGCATCTCACATTTGGAATATTATTTTTGATTGGCTAGGTTAAACATATGTATGACACATAAAATGCCTGGGTAACTTTTTTACAGTTCTGCATGCTACTTAGAGGAAAGAAGATGAGACGTACTTGGTACTCAATTTGGTATGCAATAATTTGGACCTTTTGAATGACTTAGATCGGTGGATTTGTCCATTACCGTGTATTGAAAGTGTATAACCTAATTTTGTACGTAATAGATTTTGAGTACCAGTTCTATTCACATTAATACATTTTGCTTATAAACTATAGAAAATGTTAAAGAGTATCCTTGGAGCATTGGATAAAGGAACAAAAATAGAAATTTTGTGTTGGAAAGTGATAAAAAGTGGTCAAATCAACTTGTAAAAAGTTTACAAATTGTAAAAGTGGTCAAATCAACTTGTAAAAAGTTTACAAATTGTTGTTTCCAATGTAAAACTACTAATTTTGGTTATCTCAACTAGTGCCCTAAGGGCACTTGTTAGCTAGACCCATAAACTATTTACAATTTTTTTTATTTTATCCCTCTATTTTTAAAAATGTATGTTATTTAGACAACCACTTTTTGTACAACTTATGAGTAGGGATGGGAATAGGCTAGGCCGAGCTAGGCTTTACAAGGCCTAAATCTGACCTGCCATATTTTTTTAAAGCCTGACCTATGACCTACTTTTTAGGCCTGAGTCTGGCCTTCTGAAAATCTGATACAACCTGCTAGCCTGTTTAAAAGCTTATATCATATAAACATATTTAAATAAGCAATGTGATATAAGTTTAAATGAACTAGCGAGTTAATAGTTCAATTAGATTAAACTCTTTTGAATCAACACGAGGTTTTAGGGAATTCGACTATATATTATATTATATTATATTTCTATTCTAGTTTATAATAATACATTTATATTTGCAAAAAAATTAATGTATGCTAATAAAACTTAAATTATTGTAAAAGTTTACAAATTTATATTTTAATTCAAAGTACAAAATATGATATAATAATAAATAATATTATTCATATTACTTAAATAGGCCGGCCTAATAGGCTTAAGAGACTTTTCGAGAGGCATGTGGCATGACCTGTTGCCGGCCTGGCCTATTCCTATCCCTACTTACGAGACAACCAAGATTATAGAAAGAAGTGAATGTATTGACACAAAAATCAAAGTAATAGAGAAAGAAAGTAACAACATAATGAATATATGAGAGAGTGTTGTCTCAAAAGTTTTCAAAAACTGATTGTAAAAATATCATTTCTCTTTTTATATTATGCCATCGGCAACTTCGAGGTGTATATATGTCACTACTTTTCAAATGACATATAAACTGAACTTATTTTTTTTAAAGAAATATAAACTGAACTTATTAACTAATATGTTTTAAAAAGGGTTTGATCTTATTAATAAAAAAAGCATCTTAAATATCATGTATTGGTTAAACCATGACTACTGTATCAGAAAAATCTTATTTATTTTTCATGTGAGTTTTGTACTTTGATTGTAATAGAATTGGTGTAATTTGTGTCTCTGTGAGTTTAGCTCAGCTGATAGAGACGTTATATAATATATGTATAGGTCGAGGTTTAAATCCTATCAGTTATTCACTTAAAAAATGTGAATTTCTAGTCACTATACTAATTAAAAAAGGTATAATCTAATGTATTTGGTAAATTCTTGCTAGAGATCTGTCTTTGATAATTAAGTAAAGGAAAATTACAACAAGTTTCCTGAGAATACTCTATAGCTATAACATGGTTATAAAAAAGATAGGAAAACTGATGTAAAATTTTCAAAGTGTTCCAAAATTGTTTTTGTGCTACTAAAGATATGTTTTGATACACAACTATTGTGAGTGCGACTTGTGTCATGCACGCAAAAGTAAGTATTCCTCCCAGGGTGAAATGATTTAACTGGCATGCTTGCTAGAACCGTAACCGTAGGCCCACTCAAATCGAGCTTCAAACCAAATGTGTCAAATTGTTCTCCTCTTTCAAACTAAATGCTTGACAGAACTTACACAACTTTAATGTAAGCTATGTTAAGCGTCAAACGAATAATGTGACTCATTTTCTTACAAAGTTTTGATTATTAACGAAATACATTGAATTCTAAAATAGGCATGAAAACTTCATAGCTGCGCTATGTTCATGTAACAAAATGTATTGAAAGTGACCTTAATGCCAAACATAATGCAGATAAAAAACACCGAAACATCAACCACAGAATGCAGAATATAATAAAACTATGGACCACTTTCATTCATTATTAAATGTTATAATAAAAACTATTTAAAAAAAGAACAAATTTCATTATGAAATTCAAATTCAACAGGGAAAGAAAAGCCATAACGAGAAAATTATGTATAATAGTAAAACTTCCCCAAAACGGTAATTTCTTAATCTTAATTTTCAGATTTTGTGTGTGTAGTAGTATTTGTTTGTGAACAAGCTGAACCAGGACTCTGGAGCACTTCAGATTCATCTTTAACAGATTCCGGTTCAGATTCTGACTCCGGCGCCACCATTTCCTCTGTTTTCACCTTCTCATCAACAACAAAAATCAAAGGTACATTTCTCAATTTTCAATTTAAAATCTCAAATCTCAATTAATCAATTAATTATTGCGAAATTGCTTCAAAATCTGAGAAAATTTGAGGAAATAGTACATATCATACCTCTGATGGCGATGGTGCTGCTTCGTTGATAATCTTTTCGTGTTCCTTTTCTCTAAGCGTTCGAATCGGAGAAACTCTCTGTTACAATCGAAAAAGTAAAAATCAAAATTAGAAACAAAACGAAACTGAATGGTGAAAACCTGAAATGTTAATTTAATTGTTCGCACCATGCATCGATATTTGAGTTCCTTCAAACGGAACAATCGATCAACTTGAATTTCGAGATTCTTCTGAATCTCACTTTTCTCTTCCATCTCCTTCATCTTCGCGTCAAGCAACGCTTCTCTCTCTTTCAGCATTTTCTCTGTCTTTTCTTTGTCTGATCTTAGTCTCTCCATCTTCTTCTTGATCGCGCTCAGCTCCTCCGCAAGCGACGTCTCCAGTGGAGAAGTCGCGGTGACGGTGATCGGACAGTTTTCCTTCTGGATCGGTGTGATTTCGAAAAACAATTGATCAGTCTTGGGTTTGGGTTTTGTGGAAAGGTGGAGAGTGAGGTCGGCGGGAGTGTTTATGGGCTGAAGTGGTGTCCGGCCAGAGCGTGGCCGGACTTTCGGTGTTCCGGTGGCGGGTGTTTGCATAAGTTGTGCCATGTTTGGTTTGGTTTGGTGTGGTTGGGAAATGAGTAGTGAAAGAATTGGAGAATGGTGAATAAAAAGGTTGTGTGGAAGATGATGGTGTAAGTTTCGAATTTGAAACTGGACAGGCGCTAACGGCTAGTGCTTTTTTTTTTTGACTTATTAGGCTAATGATTTTTGCTTTAAAAAAGTCCACATTGGATTCTTGGACAGTTTTTTTTTTAAATGGATTATTAGTGGAGATTCTCAGCTAACTTAACTTTAATTAAATCCATATTTAAATTTATCGTTTTTTTTAAGGAAATTTTTAAATTTATCGTTGTTATTAGGAAAATATTTTATGTACACCTTTCAAGGGAATAAGAAAAAAATGTGATATTAAATGTGATAGTTTGATGATGTTATATGAGGAGATAAATAGAAAGAAAATGTGATATTAAATTAGCGTAGAAAAATAAATAATATCTGTTTATCATTTTTGTTGTTGTTATGTTATGTCCACTTTAATTCAAGCAATTGTTGGGATCAAGTTCGTGAATTGTCGAGAGGATGTGACTCTACTGTAATCAATCACATCTAAACTATTTAATTAAGGTTGAACAGTCCAAATTTTAAGCTGAATTTTAGATTAGAAAATAATTACAATTTAAAGTTGAAATCTAAATCAATCACGCCTATTAAAGTTGAAAATAATAGACGATTGTATGTTATTATTGAACTACACCCAATCCATATCACATTACAATCCAATTCACGGTCACATTTGATAGTATTTAGTTTGTGTATGAAATAAAAAAGGACCGACATTGATGCTGTTAGGGGCTCCAGCTCTTAATTTCTTGGGAGAGTTTCTATTACGTCAACATCAATGAATAAATTCCTTTTCCCTTTAGGTTGGTTTTTCTCTTTATAGTGAGTTTTTTTCCCGCCTCTTTGAGAGCCCTTTTGAAAGAAGGTTTTGATTTGATGTGAAGTGTATTTGCCGTGTATTACTCCTATCTTAACACCCTATCTATGTAACTGTCGTTGAACATTATCTAATTCATTAACTATCCTTTGAATAAAAAAATTGTTTATAAAGAATTGACACACTACAGAATTTCATCAAATTCTAAGATATTCATCAAATTCCACATTGTTACTTCATAGAGAAGCGTATATTTATAAAATAAATACACAAATACCACCCATCTCAAACTATGGGAAATTTTATATTACAAAATACATACCAACATTTATTCATCGTGGAAATAGATACAGGTAAAGGACATTTTTTTATTTTAAAAAAAAAGGTAAAGGACATTGGTAAAATAAATTAAAAAATCTAATCTAAATAGAATAAACTATAAACTATACAAAAGAAAGCTTGTTACCATACATCAGACAAAATAAAAGAAAAGACTACATTTCTCATAGGCTTATTTAAACTTCATTTTTTCCAATAAAATGTGTTTTCTATGAAATTTATGAGCAGGGAACCGTTCTATCTTTTCTCAAAAGAAATTGAGGACTCCATTTCCATAGTTTTAGGTGTATAGAGGCAGAAAACCGTGAGATTAGAGGTAATCCATAGGAAGCTCCCAGTTATCTTCATTATTATCCCACTCTCTTGGATTGGGTTTCTTTCTTCCGAAACCTTTCCTTCTCCTTGAAACACGATCATATGTTGCAGATTGTTCAGATTCATAATCTTCAACATCATCCACCGAGATTCCCACATTCTGGTTGCCCAAAAAACCCTGGTGAAGGGAAATAGGAAGTTTTATGATCAAATAGACAATAAATGATTTGTTACCAAAACGCTAAAGGATGCCTGAAATCTATTTGTAATGGGAAACCACACTGCTCGGCAAGTGTCCCCCACTGAATTCCAAATCATATTCCAGAATGAATAGGGAAAGAAATGATTCTAGAAAGTTGGCATCAACTATTTCAGATGAAGATGAACAAATCCGACTAGCAATATAACTAGACAACTAAATAAAAAAATGGAGTCGGTATGCAATAAGTAGGGGAAATGAAAATAAGGTATCCTAAATTTTCATGCGTAAACATTATTAAAAAGCATGATCATATGTTGTTATATTTGTGTATCCATCATGACAATTGGAAATAATGTATAACTAGTCATTTCAGCCAATTATAGCTTATTTGATTAATTTATTAGCTTGCTTGACAAAACTAGAGGTAAGTAGTGCAAACATGTTGTTTTACATAAGAACTTATAGCCTATATAAATCAACTAAATTATAAATCTTATATAAATCAACTAAAAAAAAAAGTATAAGCATGTTCTTTTATATCATTTTCTATTAATCAATCATGGGAACAGTAAATCTTACGAAACACTTCTTATTCGATAAGCTATTTTAATACTATCTAGCTTTTGCTAAGAATGATTCAACTAGCATATCAGCTGTTTTTTAGCTAGGCGAACCTAATCTGGAGAGGAATTCATAGAAGAAAATTTTCAGCAGCTAAAAAAATAATAGAAGCAGCCGGCCAAGAAAACCTGCCACTTGGCCGTTTTACTTTCGACCTAAAGTTACCTTGGAAAGCCTTTGTATTCGTAAAGCTGCAGCTTCATGTACAACAACAGCATCAGATACAACTTCAAGTACATCCTCAACCATCAAAGAGTAGGTACTCACCTAAAATAATTAAATAGAAAATAAATATTGAAGAATGAAGGCAGCAAGTTGAATTACATCAAATTTGTTTTTTATCCATGAAACAAATATATTCTGCAAGTCATACAACAGCCCCTAGTTTTTTTCAGCTGCAACTACAACTGCAGATTTCGTGTGAACAGGTATACATAATTTAATATTTTTAACCCCAAAATTTGAAATGCTCAGTGAGGGATTGGCAAAAGAATTCCAACTGTGATGCCATAAAATATCTTAACAGTGACGCATCACATACACATTGTCTTTTTTTTGGTATTTCACATTTTGTCATTTTAACAAACAGTGAGTTAACACGGATGAATTGAATTCATGCCACTTTTGATTATAAAGGAGCAAATTGCAAAATTTCACCCACAAGGGACTAAATGGAGAGCAAGGCCAAAACAGGAGTTTCGCCTAATTTCTATTAGCTAGCTTGTGTTGAGTGAGATTTAGCCGTGATAAGAATTTCCATTTATTAAAGGGTCATATTATAATTGTAATATTTTTTTGAGAGATCTCCCATTTCCTCTTTTCTTCCAATAATGCATGAGTTGGATACATATTTCCAATTACATTGACAAAACTTGCATGCAATATGTATAACTAATGACCTTACAAAGAAGCAACCACTTACCAAACTTGATGGAATGATGGATAATCCAAATGAGTCTATCTCAAGTTCTTCAACAGCACCTGAATTGATGCTGAAATTGTATCCACGCACCTAAGAGTTAAGATTTCATAATTATAAGATTAGATTATAGATAAATAAACCAGTAAATATATGTACACAACATGGTGCAAGAAACAAATATTCACCTTTCCGATATTTCGTAGAGAGGGTGTTACAACTCTGTATCCAACCTAGCAAATGCAAACAAATTAAGAAATCTAGTAATTTGTATGAACTTGAGAGAAGTGGTAATGATGCCAAGGTTGACACCCGAAAAATCCACGGAATTACTTCCTATGATGATTAATTGAAAAGAGTGAAAGAAATGGTTGCTATTTAAAATCATATAAAGTACTGGAAATCTGGATAAAAGTGAGGAAAATCGTAATTTCTACTAGTGACCACTTTCCGATTTTCATATGGATAGAAATTAACTGGTCACAACTAGTCGTGTATCTTAAGCAGAAATAAGATGCCTTCAGTTTACTCCTACGTACTTGAATACTGTCATTTACAACATGACTATTTGCTATAACGACTCGCTAAAATCTGGAAATGGTTCCACCAACATTTCTTTTGTTTGTGATATACCTACTGGTTTCTATACTTAGCCAATGACCAACAAACACTTGTATAAATTTGTAACAATTTACTGCAACTTTGGTTAATAATATTGTTTTTAACCTCCCTCCGCCACGAGTTAAGATCCTCTCCATTTATTAGTCTCTCCATTTCTTCCATTTGGAGAGATAAAGACACAGAAGTTTGAAAATAATTAATAGTAGTGGGACCCACTTAGTAGTAGGAACCACTTCATACTCTTTTGTATCTATCTCTCACTAAATGACATTATCCATTTATTTTTAACAAATGGAGAGAATCTTAACTCCTCCGCCACTACCCCTCTCTGGCTCTCTCCACAGTAATGATATACCTTACAGCATTAAGACTGAGAATGTGTACTTTCTAAAGTCCATATGCCAGTTTAATTGCTCAATTACTTCCCTCTTCACCAAGAAAATAAATCATAATTTCAAGCTACTTAACAGGAAAGTCAAATGAAAAATTCATTCAAGTTTCCAAGTGTGGGGAAGCACTCTAATTCCTGATAGGATATTGACTTCGGCCCTAAACCCAACATTTGGACTGCACAAAGTTAGAGGGTGAAAGTGAGTTATTAGTTAGTTAGTTAGTTGTGTTATGTTGTAAGGAGCCGTGTCACATGAATAATGGTTATATAGAAAGGTAGTGTCATGAGGAGGTTATCATACTTTTGGCGTTCAGTTTTACAGTTTTGACTAGGCAGAGGGTGTTCATCTTCTGTAGGAGCTTTGCTCTTGGGCTTATAGGGGGGAACTCTAGTGATCAATGATCATTCTCATTTAGTAAATAATACACTCATTTTATATCATTCTGTTCTTGGGTTTCTATCAACTCCGCTATCCACTTCTAGTGTTTTCTATGCTGCCACAGGAATAGGATAACTAATGTGAGAAAGTGAGAGTATATTGAACATATTCAAATAAGATTTTAACATCCAGTCTTAAATATTCGCTTTCTCATGAAATCCATAAATAAACAACAAACAGCATCAGGTCATGTTACGGATGCAGGTCCAACCAGGTGCCAAGTGTTATAGCTATAAGTATCCGAAAAGGAATTACTGTTATGCCACTTTCTTTGTTACTTTATTTGTCCCTGGTTTTTCTAGAGGTTACTTTTTTCTAGTTTAAAGGGAAACAGTTGTAATTGTTCAATCAAGGCAAGGTTAAATTTTGCTCTCACATTCCTACAGAGGGCAACTAGGTTCGATAAAACTCCTACCATGGTGAGGTCCAGAAAAAGTTGAACCCACTGCAGATCACACTCCTACTGGGGAAAAAAAAATATTGTCGAGTATCAGGGTCTTATCATAGACATCTTAGAGTTCTCTCTACCCCAAACAAGTCTAATTCTATTCAAGCAAAAATGCGAAGGTAGGAAAACGAAGCATTTAGACATTTTCTTTGAGAGTGATTAAGATATTGCATTGCCTGTGACATTATCCATTACAAGAGTACAGTTGCAGATCATATCGGATGTATGTTCACATAATTTACAAACCATGGGAAGAAAATATGTGGATATAAGCCCTGTTACTTTGAACAATATTAAGTTTCTTTCTAAGGCATGATGTCAGTCTTGCATAAAACATGACTATCTTACATTGTTTCAGCAAAAAATCAGAGTTTTGACCATAATATTAAAGATGTCTTTCTATCCCTGTTCTGCCAAACTATATGAATGAACTCCTCCAATAAATCATATAAAAAAGTTAATTCACAAGAAACAGTAAATTATACCAGAGTCTCCAATCCAATCATATTATATTCGTTGTCTATAACACTTTCATCTGGAACAAGGACAACATCCCCAACCTGACAAAGGAACATGCAAAAACTCAAGAAGTTACTTCCTGTCAAACCATTTTTATTACTACGAGTTCCATGCAACCACAAGAGTAAGATTGTTTGGATTAGCTTGTTTGAGTTAATCTACTGACATAAGCACTTGTGAGATTCCTTTTAAAAAAAAAAGCACTTGTGAGATTGTTTGTGAGAGCTTATAGCAATAGCTTACAATATGTCTATAAACTGTTTTGGGTTTATTTCCATAAGTTGTCCATGATAGCTTATGAAAACAACTTATAGCTTATACATAAGCACTTATATAATACACATAAGCACCTAATTAAGTTGTTTATCCAAACAGTGTCAAGCCAAGTTGCAAATTTTCCATCAAAAGTAGAACATAATGCATTGGAAGTTTCATAAAAACGATTTACAAATTACAACCCTACTTCCACAGCAAACAGCACCTATAATTAACATTAACAGGTTTCTGACCTAAGTGATTATCCTTGATTGCAGTCAAAAGAGCTCCCAAAGAGTAATATAAACTGAAGCAAGAACTTAGACATTATCGGTCTTAATTTAGTAAAAAAAAAAAAACAGTATTTCCTAATTCCAAACTTGTTATACCTGACTGATATCCTCAAGAAGGAATTTTTCTGAATCCCCGGAAAGCAAGTTTGATCTCACCTCTACAGACAAGACCATCCACTGAAAATGAAATTCAACCAATCATAAAAACAAACAAAACAATACAAATAAATTCCAAAAAAACAAAACTTTAACAAAAAAGCAAACACAAAGTGCTACTATCTTACAGAGGTAGTGTCCACCCAAAGCTGTGAGACAAATCCCAAGCTAAGAGCAGATTGAATACTAATCACTTGCTTCGCCAACAAATTCGACCTTCTAATCACTTGTTTACCTCTTCTTAATCTCAAATTACCACCAAATTTCTCAACTTTATCATCTTTCCTCAAATCAACCCCATCACTGTCTTCATCTCCATCACCCTGAACCCGAATCAAATCATCTTGTCCCAATTCATTCCCACTCTTTCCACTTCCCTTATCATCATTTTCATCTATTTCAACAAATGAGTTAGACCCATCAGTTACATTGGACAAACCCTCCAACTCTAACCCGAAATTGTTCTCCTTTGAGTCCTCAAATTGAAGTTCGTCGTAAAAGCTATGACCCCTTGAAGGTGGACCCGGATTTCCATTGGACCTTGAGCTCTA
>Ga0315913_1003061_pt1 | contig 19961 bp, 6 predicted proteins | sample MpolsnodulesMG_FD_207736 | JGI IMG/M metagenome (GOLD analysis project Ga0315913, IMG submission 207736) | Medicago polymorpha root nodule microbial communities from Los Angeles, California, United States - small nodules | ecosystem: Host-associated > Plants > Roots > Nodule | place: USA... | reverse complement strand
CACTTCAACACTGGTTTAGTCAAAATTAGTTGTTGTGGGTTCGTTCCTTGGCGTCCAATGTCTCTAACCCTACATAATCTAATGAGGTACTTTAAAGTACCTCTCTTTTTAGTTATTATACATTTATTTTAACCAAAATTACTATACATGTGGATTTTCTGTCGCTCAATTGTTGTATATATACATACAAATACAAACATCTGAACACTTTTTGAACCAATATTTGTCATTTAATTTAGTCAAAAAAAAATTGTTAGTAAAGATATACTAGTTATTGAGAATATTTTAGCACCTTGATATGAGAATTAAATATCTCCATCATGGTATGTTTAAATCAATATACAAGAATAAATAAAATAAATGTCATGCTAACAAGTTTTTTAAGTTAAGGAAACAAAAAGTTGTAGTTTTAGGATGTAATAACAATTTTAAAATTTTTATAAAATTAAATTCATCACTTTTCAGCATATTTTTTGAACAATACTTTTCATCATATTATAACACAACATATTTTTGTTCATTGAATCAATGTCTTAAGGGCATTGTTTAATATTTACTATAAAATAAATCACGAAAGGGAACCCTTCTTGGTTTCAAGCTTACTTAAGTTTATCTGTAATGGTCTATAATATCTAGCATTAAGTTTTCCTTAGAACAAAAGGATGACAATGTAGGTGAAAGGAAGAGTCCCATAAAGAAATCTTAATAAGTCACTATACCATGAATTTGAGCAAAAACATTCATCCAATAAAGAACTTGAACTTAATCAAATCCAGACACGTTACCATAATCATGATACATTGCATGAATCCAGATTAGCCTAATGCCTTTACAGAAAACCACAATAACATATGCATATATAACATGAAATTAGGGCTGTTCTACTTGCTGACCCAACACAACTTCCATTTTTCCCGAACTCGTTAAAGTTTGGGTCCAGCCGATCAAACCCAAGTGATTTAGTTCGAGTAACAGATTTAGGATTCTAAATCCGTAAACCCAACATTTTCAAAAAACATATTTTTATTTGTTTTTGTTAATGTTTTTTAAGACTTTTATACACATATATGAGAGATCAAATTATACATATGTAATGTTACGTCACTCGATAACTTCATATCAGACACATTGTATTAAATTCATAGTTAGATTGAAATTTTATATCTGTCAGTTTTAAAGAAAATCTAAAATCATTTGACGGCATTGAGAATTATAAAAATTAGTTTTCTTTTAATAAAAGCAGCTTAGATGTTAGTTTTAATGCAACTCAATGACATGTCTAATGATGTTGGTTTTTTCTTACAAATTTACATAGATGATTTATTATATCTCAAATTTCAATCCAATGGTGAGTTTATTAAAACATGTATCCTATAAGAATTTGTTGGGTTGACATGTTGGTCTATTTGTTTTGTTTTTCAAAGAAAAAAATGTAAAATTAACATAGATGGCTTTTCTTTGTTATGTCCCAAAGTCCAAAAGTAAAAAAGAAATGAGTTGTACGTCCAGTGCACAGATGAAATCGTCAAATAAATATAGAGTCAGTAATTTTTTTCTTCTAAATTTTTATTTGAAGATGAAGTGGCAAGTATATATGCACTTATTATTATTATTAATAATATGAATCGAAGTACGGTAATTTACTCATTTAGATGACATGAAGTATTTTGGTATTCTCTTATAATTTTTTTGGTACAATTGTATAATGTATTATATTGTGAATATATTTTATGATGAAATGCATTTATTATAAATTTATATTTTATTTAAATGTTTGTGATCGCATGACATCAGTCAATTCCTTTATAAGATATATTTCACACAAAAATATCGCCATCATCATACCGCAACACTAGTCATATAAGAATTAGTTGTTGCAGGTTCGATCCTCGACACCTAAAGTTCAAAGGTATATGATTCAATAATGAGGTACTTTAAAGTAACCTCTCTTTTTATAACTTTGTATCAGACACATATTTTACTAAATTCATTATTAGATTGAAATTTTATATCTTTGTCAATTTTAAAGAAAATCTAAAATCATTTGACTTCATTGAGAAGTATAAAACTTAGTTTTTTTTTTCCTTTCGATAAAAGTGTTTAGATATGAGTTTTAATACAATAAAAACGCTTAAATGTTAGTTTTTTTTTATAAGGTCGGAGCAAAATGATATGAGACAGAGAGGCTCCCAACTAAGTGCTCAGAAATTTTATAAAAAAGAGGAAAAAAATACATAAAAACTAGGGGAAATAAACCTAACCAGTAAAACCACACAAGAGTGTAAGTCGACCTCAAACGGGTGATACATAAATAAAAACAACACACAAGTGTATCAACCTCTAATTAATCCTAAAACTAATTAAAGATCTTCGATGCGATGATTGAACCCTCGGTCAACACGGAGGCGGTTCATGTATCATCACCTCCCTGAAACAATGACAACAAGCTAAACGACCCTTTCGAGCCTCACAATCCAATCAAACAAAGTGAAAGGTGGTTCTTAAGCTGACGTATGAATCGTCTGCCAACACAGAAACCATTCAAGATCCATCAACTCTCTGCAAAAACATCAACAAACTCTGCACGATTCTTTCGAGTCCATGAGTCCAACATCAGATAGATAAAATGATGAGGATTTTAAAACAGTCTAAAATCAATCATGAAAATCGATACGGATATTAAGGCGGAAGCTATTCAGAGGAGGCAAACCTTAACCTTGACACTTGCAGATCTCAACATATCTGAATAATGATCAGAGAGTCAAAACATCGGAACGCCCACTTCAAATTGATTACACAATGACATATCCAATGATATTGGTTTTTTCTTAAAAGTTTATATAGATAATTTATTATATCAGAAATTTCAATCTGATGGTTAGTTTATTAAAACATTTATCCTATGAGAAACTATTAAGAGATGTAAAATTGAATCCATTATATTGGCTTGTTGGTATTAATTTAAACCTTTCAAATGTGTTTCTCTCAAAGTTTCAGATTCAATTTTCTTCAATATCAATTTTAGTAGACTACTTAGTATTTTGGATCTTTCAAAGAAAAAAAATGTAAAATTGAGATAAATGGTTTCTCTTCATGTTATGTACCAGAGTCCAAGAGTAGAAAAGAAACGAGTTGTTGTAGGTCCATTGTACAGATGAAATCGTGAAATAAATATGGAATCCAGGGCCGGCCCTAAGATTTTTGGTGTCCTGTGCGAAACAATAAATTGTGCCATTTTAATTATTTTATTATTTTTCTTTGCGTTTTTTGTTGCAAAATATTCATTTATAATAAAAATTATCTGAAAATATATTTTTCAATAGAATGAATCAAAGCGAATTAAAAAGAAATATATCTATATAGTACTAACTACTAAGTAAAAATAATAATTTTGGTGTTCCTAAAAAAATGATGCTCTGGGCTGCCGCCCCTCTAGCTCGCCCTTAGGGCCACCCGTGATGGAATCAATATTTTTTTCCTTAATTTTTATTTGAAGATTACTTGGCAAGTGTATGTGTCAAAAATATTTTTTTTTTGTGTAAATGTGTCAAAAATATTGTTACTGTGTATAAATGGATATATTATAACTAAGGCTAAATTGATTTAATTAATGGTTAAAATTTATTATACTTATATACACACACAAATAAAGAAATAACATACTTATATATAGTGTCAATTTTGTGCATATGTTTGCATCTATAGTGTGGAACCTCATTGCCATCTCTACGTCAGATAGAGGAAAAACAGGGTCAATGACAACCGCATTAGAAGGATGTATGTAATTTTTTAAGTATAATTAATTTTTTAAGTATAATTAATATATACATTTTAATTATTAATTAAATTTTAATAGTTTGAACACTAACACAAGATCCTAACAAACAATTAGGGATGACAATGAACATCCTCTAAACATGGTATTATAATGATTATCGTCATACTCACGTTTGTCAATGATGCCTATATATCAGAGCATATATCTTTGTAGACAACAAGTTCAGTGCCCTCCCACACCCTTTGGCACAAGGCAACACAAAGACACACATATAAGGATGGATCTAGAAATATTGATCAGTGAGGGTAATAACATGTACTATAATTTTTCGAGTGAAATCATTTACAATAAATATTTACATAAAAAATAATTATCATTAAAAACTCAAAGACGACTACAAAAATTATTCATTTTATATCTGAAAATTTAAATACACCAAAGATCTACGAAATATATTTCTTCATTGATCTTATGTTTTGAAATTATGGTTTATTTTTTCATTTTCAACATTTTTGGAAATTGGAAATTGGAAATTATGGTTTATATCTGAAGTATGTATTGTATTGGAAATTGTGCCGTCAATTCCTTAAAAGTTAACGAAGTGTCTTTTTCAATTTAAAACTTTCTTTTTTTTAAGTTTTCTTAACCTATTTTCTTTAATAGGTTGAACTTCATATTGGGTAAATGACTCCAAATTAAAATACTCCCTCCGGTCACATTTATAAGCAAAAAACAACTTTTTAGGTACATTGAATAATTAATGTATCTAACCTATAAACGTGGCTGGATACATTAATTATTTAATATATCTAAAAAGTCATTTTTTGTTTATAAATGTGACTGAAGGGAGTATGCTTTAACCACGTTCTTTAACATTAGTGTTTTTCTTTCTTATTTCTACGTAAAGAGATAAAGTCTTTGTATAGATAAAGGTGGAATTTTTCTTTCTTATTTTAATTGTGAAATCCGTTTATTTTATATAGAGATATTTTTCTTTAGGAAAATGTTAACTAGTGTCCTTGAGACACTAGTTAAGAAGCAAATATGTATTGTATTGGAAATTGTGTTGTCAATCAAAGTTAACAAAGTGTCTTTTTCAATTTAAAACTTTTTTTTTAGCAAAAAATAAAGAAAAAAAAGGGTTAAAAAAACCAAAAAAAGAAAGTTTTAAATGAAAAAGACACTTTACTAACCATTTTCTTTAACAGGTTGACTTCATATTGGGTAAATGACTCCAAATTAAATATGCTTTAACCACGTTGTTTAACATTACTAACATTATTTATTTTTACAAGGTTTAATAACTTTTTTTTTGTCAAGTAGCCTATCGGTTAGAGCTCACACAATTTAATTGTAGAGAAGTGGAGTGTCCGGGGTTCGAACCCCGGCCCCTGCATATAAAATGCAATATCCCTACCAACTGAGCTAAGCTCACGGGGATTAATAACATATTTTTTATTTTGTCAAAAAAAACATTATTTATTTTCACATTTGTTTATATATTTACAAGGTTCATTTTCCAAAGCAATCAAAAGATTCATTTTCAAAAAAGTACTTAATTTTCAAAATCAAAAGTAATATAGTTGATTTTTTATTTTATTTTTTTCTTTTGAGTCCAATATTCTCACCCTGCTCCACTTTTCAGTCCCAATTCATATTTTGATGCATCTTTTTGGCACCAATATGGTCCCACCAATACAAATTGCATCTTTTAAAGCATGCATGCACTACCACACTTTTCTCATCCACACAATCAGAAAAACATAATCATAGAAAACCACTTCTTGTGAATCCAATCCAACATGTTCGCCATAGTCATAGGTGGTTGTTATTATTATTATGTCACATTGAAACAATTCAACAACATTAATACTATTGTGTTCTGTTCCCCCACGTTCTTCTCTTCTCTCTCTCCAACACCATAACCATCAATTTCCCATAATGTCTCTAACCATTAAGTTACAATTAGTTTCTCATCTTAACATCAATCACAACAAAAACCATGCAAACAAATTAATCAAAAGCAAAAACAACACTTTTGGTAACACTTTAAAGTTTCTTCCAAAACCCACTTTTGGTAACAATTCATTAACTGTTACTAAAAAGTATAATAATAAAGTTAAGAGAAGAATGCAAGGAAATATCATGATCAAAAGCTCTTTGATAGAACCAGATGGGGGTGTATTAGTAGATCTTATGGTGCCTGAAAATGAAAGAGAATCTAAGGTACTTGAAGCTAAGTCACTTCCTAATGTGAAACTAACAAAAGTTGATTATGAATGGGTGCATGTGATTGGTGAAGGTTGGGCTAGTCCTTTGAAAGGTTTCATGAGGGAAAATGAATATCTTCAAAGTTTGCATTTTAATTCACTTAGGTTGAATGATGGTTCTTTTGTTAATATGTCACTTCCTATTGTTTTGTCTATTGATGATGAGACTAAAGAGAGAATTGGGTCTTCTTCTAATGTTGGGTTGATTGGACCTGATGGGGATATTGTTGGTATTCTTAGAAGGTTAGTTTTTCTTACTCTGGCTTTGATTTTGTGGTTAATTAATTTGTTTTTTCTAGTTTTTTAATTGTTTAATTGTTTACAATCTATGAATTCCTAATCCTGACATGACGCTTAACGACATGAGATATGACATTGACACCGGTAATAATTTGAGAATAATCTGAGAAAATGGAAGTGATTGATTCCAAATACACGTGTTGGAATTGTGCTAGTATTGGACACTGACATGTGTTAAATACACAAACACACCTTCAACCCGAGGTGTCAAATGTCAATGCTACATAGGTCATGTTCCTTGATATTACAAAAAATCGCAGTCAAATACGAATAATGAGACATCAATTGCAGTCTCTTAGACATTAAAAAGCTTGATGTCATGGCTCAAATTGAGTTCACAAACAAAACGACGATCTATTTTAGTGTGTTGGGTATGTTTGTGAAAGTGTTGAAATATAATAGGGCTTTAGAAGCAGTTTTGTCAAATTGCAGGAATTTGAACAAATTGTTATTGCCCTTCAATATATTATTTAGTACAAGGTGTTGTCAAATAGTCACTATTGTGGTACTATAGCAGTGTGCCGGAATTTGAACAAACTGCTATTTTCCACGATTTGTGATTGGCAACACTGTTTAGAAGATAGATTTTGTAGCTTCTGCCATGCATAAGTAAATAATTTTGAGATCAAGATGACATATAAATTGAACATAAGTATTATCACTTTTCTCTTTGAACTGTACAAGACTCTGTCTATGAATTCATACATCCAAGAACCGTAACTGGAAGATGACAAAAGGCTAAGTGCATGTTTGGATTGGCAGTGAGTTTGACGAAATCAGTGACATTGTGATTTTCTTGGAGCTTATCGTCAATCCAAACCTTCATGGAATTCTTTTATCACACATCTCACGTGTTTGTTCACATTCAATTTACAGTCTTCTATATTGCTTTACCTTGAACTCGTGAAATCATTTTGAGTTTTAAAATTAGATTTTCACAATTTTTGAAAACCAAACCGGAAATCAAACCGTCAAGACCTCCGAGTCACAGTTCAACTGCTTTAAACTGTTTAAATCAGGACGAAACAACAGTTGAACCAATAAAATAACTAAACTGAAGACAATTCTGGTTCATGGTTTAACAGGTTGAATTGTCTAGTTCGGTTTTTAGAACTTCAGATTTTTGAATTGCGATGGCTATTTAAATACAATCCTGTCATTCAATAACAACTAAACTTCTTTGCAGCGTTGAAATCTACAAGCATAACAAAGAAGAAAGAATAGCTAGAACCTGGGGAACAACTGCTCCAGGATTGCCTTATGTTGAGGAGGTCATTGCTCCAGCTGGAAATTGGCTTATCGGAGGAGATTTGGAAGTGCTAAAACCTATCAAATACAATGATGGTCTTGATAACTACAGGCTATCTCCCAAGCAACTTCGGGAAGAATTTGATAGGCGTAAAGCTGATGCAGTTTTCGCCTTTCAGTTAAGAAATCCGGTCCATAATGGTCATGCCCTATTAATGAACGATACTCGTCAACGTCTATTAGACATGGGTTACAAAAATCCAATTTTATTGCTTCATCCTCTTGGAGGTTTCACAAAGGTTGACGATGTTCCCTTAGATGTCAGGATGGAGCAACATAGCAAGGTAATTTCCATCATTTTTTCTCATACGGTGTCAAGTAAGAATCAGTTTTGTTTAATATCGGTGCTACAGAGTAGCGGTTTTTGAACACATCGCTATTGCTCTGTGATACTCTATTTAGTTCAAACTGTTGTCAAATAGCAGCTTTAGCGGCGCTGTAGAACTGTTGCGTACCATAATTTGAATAAACGCGCTATTTTCCGCGATCCACGATTGACAACACTGGTTAAAATAATGTGCATGTGCCTATAACAATCAATGCTATAAAAATTGAACTTGGAAGTGGTTGAACTGCTCTTTAATTTCAGCTATCCATTCATTTTGTAATTCTTTTATCCAATGAGTTTTAAAAACTGAATCTAACCAGATAGTTCGACCAGTTGAATCGTGACCAAAAACTGTCTACTGGTTATTTGAGAATTTCGATTGTGGTTTCGACCTGGTATAAAGTAGTTGAACCATGACCTAGAGATCTTGCTTGTTTGATGTACCGTGTACGCTTCATTTTTTAAATCATTGGTTTTATCTCTAATTGTAAAATACTTTTTCTTGTTCATAGGTCCTAGAAGATGGAGTTCTTGATCCTGAGACGACCATAGTTTCTATATTTCCATCACCTATGCATTATGCAGGTCCAACTGAAGTTCAATGGCATGCAAAGGCACGGATAAATGCAGGCGCCAACTTCTATATTGTTGGTCGCGATCCCGCTGGTATGGGTCATCCAACTGAGAAACGGGACTTGTATGACCCTGATCATGGAAAAAAGGTGCTTAGCATGGCTCCTGGTCTTGAGAAGCTTAACATTTTGCCATTCAGGGTAAGTAGTATTGCTTTTACACATGAATTTAGGTTCTTCCTCCAATATGAGATATGTTCTTTCAATGATATTTTCTTTAGTAAAAGCCAAATAAACAGATCCAATTCAAACTGCACTTAAATGGATCGGATTTTTTTTGAGAAAGCAATCCGAACCGAATCGCATGCTATTATAATCATTGGATCGAATGACTCTTTTCCTCAAAATCGGTCAAAATTGAACTGCAAACACTCCTAATTTTCACAATGCTGTCCATTTTTTTTGCACAAGTTTCATTCAAGTTAATACTTTATCATTTAATATGCTACCTAAAATTTTGCTGATAAATCGTTTGTTTCATTTTAATGACTTGTTTACCATTGTACATTACAGGTTGCAGCTTATGACACTAAGGTAAACAAGATGGCATTTTTCGACCCTAGCCGTGCTAAAGATTTTCTCTTTATATCTGGAACCAAGGTATTTTATTCTCAATCGTTCACTAATGTGTTTCAGAATCAACAACCAAAAATCTAAACTTTGTCATGAATATATAGTCTGTGTTTGTTTACAATGACAGATCTTGGTTCCTACACAGCTGTAACTTAAACAAAAGTAACTTGTATCATATATTAGTATATCGGAACATGGAACTACGAAAATAAACTATTCTTCTAAATTTTATGTGTTTATCTTAAAAAATATACGATGATTAATTCAAAGCTATGAAGCACGGACACTCCTCGGATTAGGCGTATCCTGGTGTCGGACATGTTTCGTGTCTGACCCCGACACCGACACTTTTAATTACACTGAATTATGTGATTTTTTCAAATTATTAGCTGTGTCGGCGTGTCAATGTTCATGTCGTATCCGGTGTCCGTGTCTGTATCGGTGCTTTATAGATTCAAAGTATATAAAATGAACAATATTTAAAAGATACTGGTTTTTGTTTGTGACTTGTTATCTTGTAAGAGATATAACCTAAGAGCACAGACACCTCTCCAAAGTGTTGTTTCGGTGTGCCATACACATTTCAGAAACTTGACACTTCTCGGACACACCTTGAAAACATGTCAAACACCTCTTAACTAATTCCAATCTAAATAAATTGGTTCTGTTCGGCACCTGTTAGACCTGTCTTGATCACGCACCAAGAGACTGGACCACACCTGGCTCAGGGCCCTTAAGATTGAATATATAACTTTTTTACTAGATGTAACATCAAGTTGTTTTCTTTTGTGATTTATTTTTTCAGATGAGGTCTTATGCAAAAAGTGGAGAGAATCCACCAGAAGGATTTATGTGCCCAAGTGGATGGAAAGTTCTTGTCAATTATTATGAAAGTTTGCAGACAGAAGAAGCATCACAACAGCCTGTGTTATCTGCTTAGACATAACTACAGCTAATGCTAGAACTTTTTGCATTAATTGATTCTAGAACAAGATTGTTAAGAGTAAAACTTAGGGAGTGCCAATTTTTATGCATGGTCTTCCAACATCATGATCAAGAATTCGGCAATGCGCAAGCATATTTGAAATTTTGTAACATATTGAATTATGTTTCATTTCCTAATGAGTTTAGGCTTTGTTTGGATATACAGATTAAGTAAGCACTTATAGCATAAATGTTTATTACATACTAGTGGTCTAGTGCTTATGTATAAGCTAATTCTATAATAAACGATAAAATCATGTCAAACTATTCCTATATTAGTTACAAACTGTTTCCATAAGTTATGTAGAACTTATGGGAATAAACTCAAAACAGCTTATAAACATGTCATAAGTTGTTTCCATAAGTTCTAGTAGATAGTGTCACAAGTGTTTATGAAAATAAACTGAAAACAATTTATGGTCATGTTGTAAGTTGTTTCTATAAGTTCTCTTATATTGTCTCGCAAGTGTTTATGATGGTAATTAAGTTCATGTTGGGAGCGTCTGTAGTGACACATGTTTACCCAAAACCTTAAGATATTGGGTATATCGGTACCTTTCAAGTGCGAGTCACCCAGATCATTAGTCTGGTCCACACTAGGATCTTACTCTTGTTCCCTTAGCAAACCTAACTAGAGCTTTTATCCCACTTGTTGGGGAGTCGAAAGTGGCAATGAACTAAATGTTTAGGATCTCTAAGAGACCTGGACATCACATTTTTAGTCAAAACATCACGGCATCGTGTATATAGGTCACTTCTTTTATATATTCAATATTTTACATATTCATAGGCGATCTGAGAAATAACCATCAAGTGTTAGTTACCACCTCATGTAACATGATCCAACACAAGATCTAGATTTCGCTCTCCTACCTTTGTCACTCCCGATGCTCCCCTGACTCCTCAACAGTTCAACAATGATTAAAGAATTTGCTGCCTTGTATATGACATATTATTACAAATGAAATTCCCTAGCCACTATGAGTCTCTATGAACCACCAATTTAATACAAGGACAAGAAAAATTCAGCATAGCCTTGATGGTGATGGCTGTATTTAGACAATGCATATATGGTCTATGAAGTGGCCTTAAGAGTACACTAAAAAGTGGGGACAGCTACAAGGACAGAATAGTGAAATGCTACCCAAAAAAGGAATATATTGAATGACCAATTTACAAGGCATCATTCAATGGACCACACAAGCATTTGTGGTGTGTTTGGGACAGAATTTTAATGAGGAAGAGTAATATTTTGCTTTCAATTGTTTTACTTTGATAATTAGCATAAAATGTTGAAAAGTTGAATTACTTTTTTCATTTTAAAATTAAGAATTTTGAAATTATAATAAAATTGTCAATTCTCTTTCTTCAAATATCTATTAGTAGACTTCTAGCCGGTGTGATTTTCTCACTTTGATTATTCCATTGAAAGTAATCTTTTTTTTGAAGTAAGCTGCAAATAAGTTGTGTATCCAAACAAACCCAAAACATGTTCAACCACTCAATACAAATTTTAATTTTATTTTTTTTTGAAGTAAAATTTTAGTATTGTTTTGTCAGCAACAAGACCATAACTCTAGATGAAAATTGTAAAATATCATGTTAATTTTAATGTTATTTTGTTGAACTGGAAGTTTTAACAATTATTTTGATCAACATAAAATGTAATTTTCCTTTGTAAAAAAAAGTTAAAAAGTAAAATAAAATGTAATTTTCCTTTATGATGACTTACTAACAAACATAGATGACATATCCTTTCACAAAAAAAAAAAAAAAACATAAATGACATAGGTTCAGTCCAACATGTTAATTTTTTTAAATATAAATGATTATTTTGATGCAAAATAAAGATAAATAAATATATTTGCACAAAAAAAAAAGATAAAATTTGTATTCATCCAACATCACTACAAGCATGTTGTGAGTTCGGTAATTATTAGGTGTGAATGAACACAACATGAATATGAGATTTGATTCTTAAAAAAAACGAATATGAGATTTGTTGGGTGTCTATTTGTGTGATTGGCAAAATCTTTCAATTTTGGTGAGAATTGTGTGTATATTATAGAGATAGAGATAGATGATTTGTTAGTCATGACCCTGACATTCTTTGTATGTTTAAATAAAAAAAAATTTCTCGGGGTTTGAACCCCAAATATTTTATATACTACATATTATTCTTACTAATTGAATTAAACTTACGGGGACGCATGTTTAAATAACTAATTATACATTGATATTTATAAAGAAAAAAAAAATTATACAATATACATAGACACAAATATCAAACTATGAAAAACTTTTGTTTTTTCACTGTGGGGAAAAAGATTTCTACGTTTTCTAAAAAAAAATTTCTCTTTCATTTTTTTCCTCCATATTTTTACACACTATTCTACTTTCTCTTTCCTATTTTAACATAAAGTCACCTCAAAGAAGAGACCCAACATTAGGGAATCCTAATGAAATCTAGTTATACATAAACTACTTTCGTTAATCTAGTTATATATCTTATGTTTATCTTATGGTACGACAATATGTATATTATTGTTGTTGATTTTTCGGTAAATAAGACTGAGAATCAAACAATTTATATGGCTGTTATAAAACATGTGTGATTTATTATTATATATTATATATATTATATGTAGAAATTAAATAAAACAGTAATAAAATAAACAAACTAAATATTAGTCGTATTCTTTTTTTTGAATTGCTGTCACGAGTGCCGATATTGAACCCATGTCTGTTTAGGTTGGAGGAGATTGAATCTCCCAACCAACCAATGGAGACCCAGCATTGCATCCGGATCCTCTCCATTTCTAAAGGAAATGCGGATAAACATTTCTTTGCCCAGCTGAATGACATGTGGCATAAATAGAAATCAACAGTTAAGATTGATTTTTTTTCTTCTTTAAACCAATTAAAATTAATAAATAATAAATATATTACATTAAGATTGAAGACAATCAGTTGCCACATTTGTAGGAAAATTGGTTTTGCAATTGCAATTGCTTTTGCATTCCTTTCCTTCTTCGCATGTTCACAACCACCGTTAATGGAAGAATTTAATTTGAGAAACACAACACATAATCAACATCATTATATGTCAATTACTCTATGGAAGAATTTCATCGTTAATGGAAGAATTTCATCGTGCACAGTTGGTGCCACTTTTGTGAACCGGAAGTATGTGCAAAACCAAATTTCCTAAAAAAATGGAATATTTATTATTTATTAATTTTAATTGGTTTAAAGAAGAAAAAAATCAATCTTAACCGTTGATTTCTATTTATGCCACATGTCATTCAGCTGGGTAAAGAAATGTTGATCCGCATTTCTATTGAAAATCGAGAGGATTCGAGCGCCTTATTCTTTTGTCGGTTTGATTTTTTTCTTCTCATGCTTAACATTTCAACTAACAAACATTTTGTAAAAAAAAATTCTAACAAACATATATATAAATAATCTCCATATTTGTATATCAGTTTTTATAAAATAATTAAATAACCGTTTCATTGCCTACGAAAATAATACTTGTTTGATTATTATTTGAGTTTGTGAGGATAAATAACAAGAAATCTCACACGTTTTTCCTTCTTATGAACAAAATCTCACACTGTTTATCGCATCATTAATGTTCTATAGTAAGAAATAAATACAAAAGGGGATAACGATGAACAACTAATATTAGACCTTTATTTTTAAAAAATTGATAATATTAGACCTTCATCATTTTAATATAAATATCATTTTATTTTTATTTTAAATTTCTTTTGTTTTGGCATTTGAAAACATTTTTTGATTATCGGGAGAAACCGGTTCTTCATACTACAATTGTTTGTCATATATGGACTTGTTCCCACGAATTAAGTTACCATATTATGTATTAAAAAAAGTATAAGCGAAGTTGTGTTCCCATTTCGATTGCGGCAGCTATACCACTAAGAGAATTGCTATGCTCAAACTCCCTGACAAACGCGGTTTAACACACTCGCTTACACAAAGACACGTCATCTGTTTCTTTGAATCTTTTACTGAAGACCTTGCAGTTTTACTTTTATTTAGATTTTCACTTTAAAAAATTATTAAGATTTAGATCGTTAAGTTTGCAAGTAATTCACTCACCATCTCCATGAAATCTCTTTCTGAGATTTGTCATTCCCCTGTAAAACAGTCGATGTTGTTTTTTTAAAAGTATATTCATTTCAAAGCCTTTAATAGGACTTATTTTCCATGGTGAACGTGCTATCACCTCTTAAACATAAGATGGGATAAGTTTTAATGGTTGGAGAATAGAAACTAAATTATTAATCGGTTCCTACACACATTGTGGTAACACTAATATTAGATTAGAATTATAACTCCAACAAGACAACTATAAACGGATAGTGTTTTGATCATAACACAAGTGTATAAAAAACATAGCAACTCTAATTCATTTAATCCAGGGAAATTGAAGAGACAACAACAACAATGTATATTAGATTGGCCAAAGGTTTATCAACGAGAAATGGGCGGTTAAAAACATCCAAAATAATAAGTAAATTAAAATATATATTTTTATTAATCTCTCAACTTGCCACTCCAGTAATCAAGTTAAGGTTTTTAAATAAAGTGTGACGTGGCTTAATGTGAGGGAGTGTGTTCAAAAGAGTGTGTGTGAGAGTTTGACAATAGCATTCCTCATACCACCAATCTCTTTACTCTCAACAACAAGAACGACAACAACACCAACATTAAGAAGGTTTTGGTATACAAACCACATATTCTATGCAACATCCGACAACCTTTGTTAGACATTAAATCCTTATATTATTTCTCACCAACAACAATGTCATTTATACCGGCATTTTTTCTATTAACTTTAGACAGAAACAAAGTGGTATCGATGCAATGCAAGTACGAGCAAAGGGCATCCACCACTAACTACAAACCCTCTTCAACCAGTGTATGTAGCATTAAGAACGCATTCATCTCGTTTCTTTTCCATAAGTTTTGTCTCAATTTATGCACCAATTAAGACAACTCCACCAAACACTATTGTAATCTTTGTATTCAGTTTTTCCATAATGTTCAACGTTTTTGTCCAAAACGTTACATAAAAAAAAAAAAAATTATACTTTATGTATTGCGACTATGTATATTTTAAATAGTTTAGGTTTAGGTTTAAGTGTACTTTTGATTTCATAACTTTTCAAATATTGTGATTTTGACTCTCTATTTAAAAAAATGATAAATTTAGTCCCCTATAAATTTACTCATTTGCAATGGAGTCCTTTTGACCAATTTTAACTCGGTCAATGCCTATGTGGCACGCCACGTGTGTAATTATTGAATTAAAAAAAATTAAAAAAGCCACATGTTAATTTTTTAAATTAAATAAATTTAAAAGGTGATTAAAAAAAATCAGAAAAAAATTAAAAGTAAAACCCAAATCTCAATCTTCATTTCTTCGTATCAATCCCAATCCATCCTAGAAAAAAAAAAATACTAGAAGGAAGCTTTTGTTCTTTGAATCGTTGATGATGTTGTTGTGGAGTGGTGTTGGTTCCTTGTGATTGTTTCCTTTGAAGAACTTCACTTATAGTTTGATAAACTTCAAAAACCATATTGGAAGGAAGATTTTGTTCTTTGCGTCGTTGTTCTGGGTTGGATTGGGGATTGATATGAAGAAATGAAGATTGTGTTTTATTTTTATTTTTTTTTCTGATTTTTTTAATTTTATTTTTCATTTATTTAATTAAAAAATGATTATGTGGCTTTTTTAATTTTTTTAATTCAATAATTACACATGTGGTTTTCTACATAAGCGTTGACTGGATCAAAATTGCTCAAAATAACTACTATTGTAAATGGGTTAGTTCGTAAGGGATTAAATTTGTCATTTTTTTAATAGGAGACCAAAATCAAAACATTTGAAAAGTAAGGGGGTCAAAAGTACACTTAAACCAATAGTTTATTATGTAGTTATTAGCTTTACAATATAAAAAAACTTTATTTAACAAGCTTTTAAAATTTGTAAAATAAATTTCATCTAATCTACTATTTAACGTGGGACTTTCTTTTCTACTTTTTTTTAATCTCCATTAACAAATAACTTCTTAAAAGATATATAGAGGGATATTGTAAAAATAAACTAATAGAATAGTGTTTTTAAAGTCGATCATTTCCTAGAGGACAAAGAATCCATTTCCGCATTTTTAATTGAGTTAACCGTGAAAATAGTAAACTTCACAAGGACTTGTGTGAAAATATACTTCTTTGAGATATTAATTTATATTATTTTTTTGTTTTAAAAGCTTTATTCACTTTCTTTGAATATTAGAGATTATTTAGTGAAACTAATGAACTGCATTTTATTATCTTACTGTTTCATATTTATCATAACTGTGATTTTAGTTGAACCCAGTTGCAGATGATCATTCTTCACGGTTTTTGTCATTATACCACACAAGTTTTGGTTGAATTAATTTTGCTTTTAAAATGTATATTCACGATACTAATATTTCATTAATTACATCTTATCAACAAACCTCTAAAACCGCCCCCACTTCTTTTCCCAACTTTTCCACTTCCCATATACTTCAATTTTCTCTTATACTTATCGTTTTTGGTTTTAGAATATTGGTTCAAACAATTATTTCTATGAGTTGAAATTAAATAATTAAATAGTTATTCCAGTTCATAAGACCCGTGCGGCGCACGGGTCATCAATGCCGCACGGGTCATCAATCTAGTATAAGCTAAACCTGTTACTTTGGTCCATCATCGTTAATAATTTTCCATTACATTCATATTCATAATTACAAAATAATCAAACAACGAACAAATAAAATAGGGCAAAAAAATAATTGTACAGGAAGTGCATTTTCTTGTGGAGCATGCGACCAAACATCTTTCTAACATGCATTCTATTTTTTCCATTTCCATGCAAATAACACAGCTAGGAATGTGATGATCAGTTAAAACACAACAGCAATAGTAGTTGGGTTTTGGGTAACCTATGCTCCTATATTCACAGTACAAAGGAGACAACATCAATATAAAGGGATACTTCATTCTTCTTCTATGAGGGAAAAAAAACTTAGACCTTAACAGTCTTTAGAGAGTTCTAGGACTATGTTAAAATTCATTTTCATCCCTTGTTATATTTACCACATTGATGGGGTATCCCTTTATATATTGTTATAGATGAATTATGGTCAATTATTACTAAGTACTAATTTGTTCATTAATTCATATTTCTTGGGTTATATTTCTAAATGGAGCTAGATTGATTAGGCCATTTTGTTAAACCTAATATGAGGTCTATGTACTCGGCCATTTAATTATTTAATCGTTGCGTCGTTATATTAAAAACATATTAAAATAGCAATATGGTGAAAACCTAGGAATCGATGAAGATAGTGCATCTTTCTCTACTAATCACAATTCTCTCATCAAATCTCGAATCTATAGCACCTAAAGGTACACATATTTCTTGATCTTTCTCTTGATATGTAGATATGCTATGATTCGTATCTATGATTATGATATTGAAATATTTGAAATGTGAATTTAAGACTTTAAAGCAAGCCTTATATGGTGAAATATGACATTTTCCAAAGAAAAGAATTGTTGGTCTTTGTAACTCAAAACCTTAACTAGACTGAATTTGTCAAGAACTTCGTTGTCCAACTGTTTGGCTGAAAATGTTGTGTTTTATATGTAGTTTGTCTTCACTATCAACTGAGAACATAGTTTTGGTAACAAAGCTAAAGCACACACATAATGAGGCTTAAGAAGTGATAAAACTGAGGTTGGTATTATGGACTTTATTGACTTGATCCGGTTGTAATTATGATTTGATAACGATTGACTATGTATTTCTTTTTTGTAAGCATGCATTCCACTCTTTAAAAGTTTTTGAGTTGTCTCTTTGGTTTTTTAAAAATGCAGCTGTCGAATTGGATTATATTAGCGTACAAAACAATCATCTGTTACAAATATCTTCGGTTCCTTCCTAAAATAGAATTAAGGGTCGGAAGATATTTCTAAGACTTTATTATTTTGTACCTTACTCTAATCCTGTTACAACGACTATGATTTTAAGAATTCAAAGAGTTTGCTAGAAAGTTTTTGAAAAGTGTAGTGTAAGTCACTCCTAATCAAATCATTGGTATTAATTACATTTAGTTTATGATGAGTAAGAATAACTTACATCACTCACACACAAAACTTTTGTACTAAACTCGCATCAAAGATTTGATGGGAGCCTTGCATGCTTCTACTACAATGGTTTCCTTGTTTTTTTCTTCCTTTTTATTATTATCAAGGATGCTCATGACAAGTTGAGAAAACAAAAAAAATATAAGCAATATCTAGAATATGAAGTAAAAAAATCAACACATTAATAATTTATATTTAATATTGTTAGAACCACAACTACTAGTAACCAAAGAGTATAAAAACAATAAATCTCAAGACAATGAACATAATCATTTGTTTACACAGTTTGATCAAGCCTATTTACATTTGCGACTATAAAGCAGCTGTAGTTCTTACTTGAATGATGCTACGGTCTGAGTTACACCAACTAAATGTTAAAATTGTCTTCATTTTATCAACAATACGATGGTAAAGACTAAAGAGGAATGCTATCATACTATGGAAGAATCGCAACCAGATCATGATATAGAGTGCCCATAATCGCAAAGGTACCTAGAAACACGTATTTTATATATAATTATATATGTTTTTATAGGTTAAATCCTCTAACTTTATGAAAGTTTGTTAAATGTGCAAAGGCACAAATGCATTTTTTATGTTTGTCGGAGTAAACTTGCTTCAAATTATATAATTCGATGGGGATCAAAATAGAATTTTAGAGGGCACATGCAAAAGATTTAACAAATTTTTCTCATTAAAAAACTTGAGATCAAATTTATTGGGGTGCTTACCGTGCAATTGACACCTAGAAAATGTTTCAATTTAGGTGATGTGTAAGTTATAGATTCAATTATGATAATGACACATGAACTTTGCATGTTTAAAAATTTGTTGTTTTTCTAGAAGAAAATAACTTAATTATCAATTAAACAGTGACACAAATTACCAATTGTCATTGAATACTCATTGAGGAGTACTTTTTTTTTTGTTTTCTTTGATAGACTCCAAGATAAAAATATAGTTTATTTTTCGAATCAAGATGAAAAATTTAGTTCTGTATTCAAACTTGTGTGCTCTTATGACGTCAATAAAATATGTAATGCATTTCTTATGACTATCATATAACATGTGTGTTTAAACCTAGTTATGCATTGAAATTTCCGTGTTCTTGTAGGATCAATGAAGTATGTATTTCTTAGTACAATCACATATCATGTGTTTTCTTTTATCATATGCGATCGATATAATGAAAATACAAATGAACTAAATGTTAGTATTCTCATACCAATTTTAATTTATTTTTTTCTTCTCATACTAATATTTTCATCTAACAAATATATAAGTTATCTCAATATTTTGATTATGTTATTCATATAATAGTTTTTCTTATAAAATATCACCCTCAATTACTTGACAATTCTGACTTATTTTCGTAATATTGATGTACTCTACAAAGAAATAAGTAAAAAGGGATAACTATATTGAATACCTATTTTGGACTTTCATCAATTTCCAATCTAAAATACCTATTTTGTCAAGAAAAACTTTATATTTTATTTCAAACTTATATTTGAAGTCCTTAGTTTTCCTTTTACGTTTAAACCCAAATCCGAAAAGAAAAAAAAAGAGAGACAAATATA
>Ga0315913_1003059_pt1 | contig 19967 bp, 13 predicted proteins | sample MpolsnodulesMG_FD_207736 | JGI IMG/M metagenome (GOLD analysis project Ga0315913, IMG submission 207736) | Medicago polymorpha root nodule microbial communities from Los Angeles, California, United States - small nodules | ecosystem: Host-associated > Plants > Roots > Nodule | place: USA... | reverse complement strand
GTTATTTGATGCGAGCAAAAGGTTCAACCATCTATCTATGTCAACCATAATAAGTATTTATTTTCAGTGGCGGAGTTAGGAATTTTATTGAGTCTGGGCAAAATTTTGATCGCAAATTCACATGTGACATAATATATAAATAGTCATAAATCAAAATAAAAGAGGTTCGTCATTTTGTCGATAAAAGTACAATTTAAAATAAGCGAGATGAAACATAACTTAACAATAGTGTGCTAAATAAAATTAGGAGGTAAATGCCCTTTCCGAGACCTCTTTGCGATGAATGTTCGAATAATATCAACATCATCAAATGACTTGAAGATCTCCCGCTCGATGTAACATATCATCAAGTCATTGAACCACACATCGTTGATCATGTTGGTAACAATTCTTTCTCACGGGCTTATAAGATTATTTTACTAGCTTATTGACATGGCTTGATAACGGGTGTACTTTCAACTTTTGTTGATGTTGATAATAACTTTGGTGCACCCACTATTGTTGAAGATCCACAAATTAGAAGTTAAAATCTGATTAATTATGCCCGGTTGTAGAAGTGATTGTAAATTTTTTTATGTATAAAGTGATTGTAAGTTTTTTTATGTATGAAGTGATTGTTACCATAAATTAAATGTGCAATGGAGTATATATATATATATAGATTTTGATTTATGTGAGTATTGAGTATTTTTGTGAGTATTGAGTATTGGTTTGGGTGAATGGTATAATAGTTCATAGTTAGAGAGAATTATTCTAGTTAAGTCAATTCAATAATAATTTATTCTAAAAATTGATTATAGTAATCGATTTCAAATTCCAATGATATTAATTATAATATTTTATTATATTGATTAAATTAATTTTAGTGGTAATTTTATGAATTATTCATCTTTAAAATTTATAGTAGAATATAAAATGTAAAAAAAAAACAATGATAAGTTTTAGTGACAGCCAAACCGTAGGTAGAGGTCCATAATTCATTTTGAAATGGTCTCCTTAGAATTACCTACATTTTTTCCGTGGTAAATGTGGAAAACATGTAGTGACAGCCATTTGACAATGACAAACAAATTTAGCTACGGAAATTTGCCATATAAAAGTCAAATTTCTTGCAAATTTCTTGTAGCGATACAAAGAAAGTATCGGTTGAGCCCGGGCGTGTGCCCAGGCTAGCTGGGCCCTAAAAATGCCCCTGTTTATTTTTATGTTTTATGAAGTAAGTTCACAGCTCTATACAATTTAAGGAAATAAATTAGTAATTAACTAATGACTAAATTATAATTTTAATATAAGTTTTCACTTAGGCTCTTGGTTTAAGTAAAGATTTGTAAATTACTAAATTTTATTATAATTATAGCCTGTTGAACTAAAAGCTAATTCAAAAAGAGCAAAATTAGAACTCACTTAGCAATGATTCATTTGGCTTCTCATGAGGAGAATTAGTTCCTTGTCCTTCTTTTCCCTTTGTCATGAATAACAAGCTGCAGAAAACTTAAAAAATGATCTTTTGCTGCTCTCCTAAGAGGATGAAAATTATCTCAAAAGAATGAACCTTGAAATATAATTTATAACCCAAAGAAGTTGGTTCTAAAACGGCACCTCTTTTGGATATTTGGTTAATGAGACATTTCAGCTGATTTTTCCAATGTCATGGCTCTATTTGGTGGTATCAAGTATGCTAACGTTGGACTATATATTTGGTGTATATAACAATGGTTTAATATGGAAATACTTTATTATGTTTATGACTTGTTTTGTTTTTAGTTTTTGTGAGATTTATTGGTTTCTTGTAAATTATCATTACATTGGTTTCTTGTATTTCAATGACATATTTCTATTACAATGTGTTTACAATAGTAATTTCCGTTTATTAATTTTATGAATTGGCATTGAAACAATGTGTTTACAATGTGTAAAAACACATGTAACAGGTTCTGGATCAGCAGGTTCTGCCAATTTACAACTTTAGGACGCATCGGCAGTTAACTGCCGAGGAATAAGGGAACCGGCGGCAGTTAACTGTCGAGGGGTATTTACGTCTTTTATATGTGTGTTTCAGTCTTCTTATGTGTGTCAACAACAATTTTCATTTTTTGTTATAACAAGAGGAACTTTTAATCTGTCCAGGTAAAAACAAATGTTTTTAGAAATGGGACGGGCTAAAAATGATAAAGAAAAAGTAGTTATAAAACCAAATTTGAAAGATCTGGAATTTTACAGGACTAATAAAATATTTAACCATAGTTTTAAGAACTATAATAAATTATTCCTTATAAAAAGTACTATAATAAATTATAAAACAATGGAAAAATCAGGTAACAGATCGAGCGATGGAAACGCTCCAAGAAACCAAAGATTCACATTCATCGTTTTCTTCCAAATCTCTCCCTTCATCCATCGTTTTCCTCTCTTCAGTCCTCTTTACCGTTTCTTCTATCCATTGTTGTCTTTCTTCTGTATTACCCTCAGTTTCCCTCAGTGACCAGTGGTTTTCTCCCCTTGAGGATGATATAGCCTTGATTACCGGTTTTCTCCGTCTTCCTTAACCTTTGGGCTCCAACTCTTTTTCCTCTCTCCTTGGCTTCCCCTCTGTCCTCTACCTTCTTTCATTCCATGGATAACAACAGCAACAACCCCCCATAAATTCCTTTTCACCACCCAAATAACATACACCAACCTTCATCTAACAACAACAATTTCATGTCTCTCCTACACACTGTTATTCAAACTCCAGCCATGAACAACAAAATTCCCGAAAATAACAATCTCCACCAAAATTCCACACAGCAACACCCTATGACTACAGCCACCAATGCAAATACCTAGAACTCACAACAATTCAAATACCCACCCATCATCATACCTGCCAATGAATATGACAACACCAGAAACAACCAAGAAACCCCTCACAATTACCAGAATTCTTCACCTGCAAACCATAACAACTCCAAGAATGAAGCAAGCCAAACCAAGATCCCAAGATTCTTTGTGTACAACGAAAGTGAAGTATCTGAAGGTGTCAATTCCTGCCAAAAGAGCATTCTGGGTAAGATAATCACAGATAAGCACATTAATGTAAATTCTCCAAGCTGGTCTAGCAGCTATTTGGGGTGCCCCATCAGGGCTTAGTATACAAGAATTTGAAGGCAATGTTCTCAAATTCTTTATGGACAACCAAGCAGATCAGGAAATGATCCTTCAAGGAAATCCCTGGATATTTCGTAATGTTTGGCTCTTACTACAGCCTTGGGACAAAGTTTCTGATCCTAGCTTCTACAATTTTGATCAAGTCCCAATTTGGATTCAACTTTGGGGATTACCTATACACTGCAAAACTAAGGCAATGGGAAGAAGCATAGGAAACATATTAGGCACTGTTTCTGAATCTGAACTGTATGAATATACTGGGAAAAATGTGATAGCCAAGATAAAGGTGGATCTCAATGTCAACAACCCCATAATTCCAGGCATCCATATTGGCAATACCATAGATGGAACATCTTGGATTGACTTTCATTACGAAAATCTGCCTCAAATGTGTTTTAATTTTGGTTTGGAGGAAAATTCACCCTTTGGTCCTTGGATAAGATCCAACATCTATGGCAGAAGGCTCATTGACCCTAAAGAAAGGAAACACTTCAGTAACCCCTCTATATCCAAACAATTTGGCCAAAACAGCCCTCCAGCTCCTGATGAATTACTAAAACAACTAGCTGATTTGAGGATCCAGGAAGCCAGAAGCCAACCAACAGTCCAAAACCCTCTAAAACACCCCTATGAACATACCCCCTCAAAACCCAGCTACATACCATCCAACCTTAACCCTCTGATTAGCACTCCTACCAAAGCTCTCTCAATTGATTGGTCAGACAATACCAACTTCAGTAGTCTTTAGATGTCTCCAAAAAGCAGCACATGACAACTCAAAAAAACTAAGTTGGACAGCTTAGAACAACAAACTAATTTGGCAGGCCTGTTTCAATAGGTTGGCCAGGAGCAATGAGGGTTCTATCATGGAACTGTCAAGGGGCAAGCAACTTTGAGACAGTTAGAGCCTTAAAGAGGCTCATAAGGAATTACAAGCCTGACATAGCCTTCATCATGGAAACAAAAAAGCTTAAGTCTAAGTCTTCTAACCTTTGTAATATTAGCCATCTCACTAATATTTTTTTTGTTGGTTGTACAACTACTGGTGGTGGAAAGGCTGGTGGCCTTGGCTTATTGTGAGGTAGTGTCTCTATTACTATTGAAATAAAAGGCTGTGATTCCAACTATATTGATTTTTTGGTCTTTGAAAACAAACCTAACTCCACCCCTTGGAGAGCTACTGGCCTATATGGCTATGCCCAAAATAATAATAAATTTTTGACTTGCACACTCATTTTTAACCTGTCTAGCATTAATCGGAACCCAAATGACTACTCTTTGGTGATTTCGACATAAACTTATGTAATAGTGAAAAATTACGGGGCAACCCCATTGATGCCAATTTAGCTTGTTGTTTTAAAGATACTCTTAATGTTTGTGAGTTGCAGAATCTTGGTTATCATGGAGATCCCTTCACATAGGCAAATAACCATGATCTTATACTTACATTCAATCTAGACTTGACAGATTTCTGGCTACTAATGAGTGGATTCAAAATTACCCCAACTTTAATAATAAACATATCCTTAAGTTCAAATATGATCACTGCCCTATTCTTTTAGAATTTTCTTCTTTTTTTCCTTGCAGAAACAATTACAGACACTCCAAGAGAAAATTTGAACAAATCTGGCTAACTGATGACCAACACACTGAAATTGTACAAAATTCTTGGCATTACAGCACAAGGACCACTAAGGACAGACTTCAAACTACTTTTCATGCCCTTTATGAGTGGGGCAGTCAGAAGTTTGGGCATATCCTATCAAAAGTGAAGGAAGCCCAAACTGCTCTTCAAATCCTAAATTCTCAAAGCAACAAACCTGGTATTCTTAACAACATAAAAGCCAAGGAAAAAGAGTTGGATATGCTACTAGAACAAGAGGAGCTTTGGTGGAGCTAGCGCTCTAGAGCTCTATGGCTATCTCATGGAGACAAGAACACAAATTTCTTCCATTACAAAACTAACCAGAGAAGAAAAAAATAATAGAATAGACGCTATTTGTGATCCTAATGGAAGCACAACTACTGAAAGAGATAACAATGAAGACTGCTTTCTTAACTACTTTAAATACATTTTCTCTAGCCAGAATATTCAAAATGTTTCAGCCACTACTAAGGTTATGAAGAATAGATTTACCCCTGACATGATTAGAGAGTTGGAAGCCCCTTTCACCAGTGAGGAGATCCTGCATGTTATGGTTAGTATGAACGGCTTAGCAGCCCCTGGCCCTGATGAGCTCCCATCAATCTTTTACCACACTCATTGGGATATTGTGGTATCTGATATCACCAAAGAAGTTCTCCATGTGCTTAACCATTAGGGAGATCTCAGTTCATTCAACAACACTCATATATGTCTGATTCCATAAAACAAGAACCCTCAGTACCCTAGTGAATTTAGACCCATATCCCTGTGTAATGTTACTCTAAAGCTTATAACAAAAGTCATTGCAAACAGGACAAAACCCATTTTAGCTGATACTATTAGCCCCAATCAAAGTGCCTTTCTCCCAGGAAGGTTGATTTCTTACAACATTATCATTGCATATGAACTGTTCCACTATTTACATAAGACTACTAGGAAAAATGGCCTTATTTGTATGAAAACTTATATGGCTAAGGCATTTGATATGGTTGAGTGGGGTTTCCTTGAAGCTACCCTTGAATCTATGGGATTCCCTAACCAGCTTATCTCTACCATCATGAAATGTGTATCCTCAGTTACTTTTGATATCCTCATTAATGGCCAGCCAACCAAAACTTTTACCTTTCAACGTGGTTTAAGACAGGGGGACCCACTTTCCCCCTATCTGTTCCTCCTATGTGCTGATGTGTTATCTGGCCTCCTTAAAACTGCTCAGGACAAAAAAGTTATTCAGGGTATCAAAATTGCTAAAGAGGCACCTATGATTTCCCATCTTCTTTTAGCTGATGAAAACCTCATATTTTGCAAGGCTAACACTATTGAGACTCAAGCCATTAAAGACAATATTGCTCAATATGAAGCAGCATCTGGTCAAAATGTCAATTTTGAAAAATCTGAAATTATTTTCAGCAAAAATACTAATATTCCTACCTAGGACAGTATTATGCAGATTCTTAGTATGAAAAAAGTGGACAACTTTTCTAAGTATCTTTGAATGCCTACCCATATAGGAAGATCAAAGAGACATGTGTTCAATTTTATCCAGGAAAGAATTCTGAAAAAGTTGAAGGGTTGGAAGGAGAAACATCTCTCCTTTGCTGGGAGAAGCACTCTCATTAAAGTTGTTGCCCAGACCATCCCCACCTACATTATGAGTGGTTTCCTACTTCGTAAGAATTTCAATCAAAAACTAGAAAGGCTCATCTGTGACTTTTGGTAGGATAGCAACCCAGATAACAAAAAAATGCATTGGATCAGATGGTCCAAGCTCTGCAAAGCTAAAACAGAGGGAGGTATAGGGTTTAGGGACCTCAAGACTTCTAACTTAGCTCTCTTAGCTAAACAAGTCTAGAGAATTCAAACTAAGAACTCTTTTATGGCAAAAGTTCTTAAAGCAAAATACTTCCCCTCCACCTCCATATGGGAGGAAAAACAAAAACATGGTCACAGTTACTCTTGGCACATCATCCTTCAATCAAGGTGGATCATCCAAAAATGTAGCATTTGGACAATTAAATCTGGTTACAGTTACTCTTGGCACTCATGATGGGATTTACAGTGTTAAATCTGGTTACCACGCCATTAAGCAATGGGAAGAACAATCCAGAAGTAATCCAGAAAGCTCTTCCTCAACTAATGACACAGCTTGGCAGAAGTTATGAAATCAAAACATTCCCCCTAAATATGCTCAACTAGTCTGGCGAATCTTAAATAATGGCTTACCAGTGAAAGCTAACCTGGTGAAAAGAGGTGTTCGAAGTGACCCAATGTGTCCCAGATGTGGCGACAATTTCGAAACCATTTACCATGCCTTCATGGAGTGTGATTGGTCCAAACATGCCTGGTTCGCTTCGTCCCTCAACCTGAATTTCTCCAACATAAGTCAAATCAATTTCATCGATTGGCTCCGGGACAACCTTCGAAACAAGGACCAGAGAGCATGTAATTAGTGTCTACAATCATTTATAGAATTTGGAATGCAAGAAACAACTTAATCTTCAACAATAAAGATATACATGTTCTCGAAGTAATCTCCAGATCTGTGCATGAAGTGGTTATCAAAATCGCAACCTAAAGCTGTTGGTAAAACCTTGCAACACCGTCTCTAGGATAGCTCGCCGTGACATTTGCTGGAAACCTTCGGCAGAAACAACCCTAAAGCTCAACGTGGATGCTCACCTGATTGGTGATGGCCGTTGGGGTTTAAGGTTTGTTCCTGACGGAGCGATGGACGGCCTGTCGTGGTGGCTACTAGAACGGTGGTGACATCAAACGACCCTTGCATGGCAGAATCTCTGGGCATAAAGACCGCTCTTGAATGGATTGAAGAATCTAGTTGGACCAACCTTGTTATTGAATTAAATGCAAAGCAGACAATGGATTGCATCAACAAACATTGTTTCCCTAGGAGCTATTTGGGGAAGATTAGTCGTAGTTGTTTGGAGAAGATAAAGAGTCTTTAGAACATTTCTATCAATTGGGTTAGGAGAGTAGGGAATTGGGCAGCTCATGCCACAACTAAATGGGCTGAGACTGAACCCAATAGAAATTGGGTCTGTAATTTCCCCACCCCTGTGTTTTCTCATATCCAAAAAGATATGAGCCTATTATTCTCTTAATATAAGTTCCGTCTTTATTAAAAAAAAAAAATCTTGAACAAATTACTATTGCCAAAACAAGGCTATTTAATATTAAATATTTCCTTTCGAAAATATTAAATTTTATTTTCTAAAATCATAAAACTAATATTAAAATGTTCAAAGTTGACTATGATTGATTTTTGAAGTTATAAAGAAAGGCTTTAGTGTTGCTCATAGTTAGTGATCATAACTTTGAACCTTAATCATGGTTGATTTTAGTGACTATTTTGTACTGCTTCTCATTTTGCTAGCTTCAATCCTCTTGCTAAGATTGACCTTCACCACCAGGTTCCACCAAAAATCACTCCTTCCACCAAGCCCTCGTGCCTTACCCATTCTAGGACACCTCTACCTTCTAACCAAGCTCCCTCACCAAGCATTTCACAACATCTCATCACGTTATGGCCCTTTGGTCTACCTTCTGTTTGGTTCCAAACCTTGTGTTCTTGTTTCTTCCCCCGAAATGGCAAAACAATGCCTCAAAACAAACGAAACTTGTTTCTTAAACCGACCAAAACAAACCAATTTGGAATACATCACATATGGTTCATCAGATTTTGCATTGGCTCCTTATGGACCTTATTGGAAATTCATGAAAAAACTTTGCATGACCGAACTTCTCGGCGGACGCATACTTCTTCAATACCTTCCTATTAGAGCTGAAGAAATATTGTTGTTCTTGAAGGGTATGATGAAAAAAGATGACTTGAGAAAAGAGGTTAACGTAGGGGAAGAACTTACTATGCTTTCTAATAACATCATAACAAGGATGGTTTTGAAAAGAAGGTGTAGTGATGTTGAAGGTGAAGGACACCAATTGATTGAGCTTGTGAAAGAAATGGCTGTGTTAGGTGGTAAGTTCAATTTGGGAGATATGTTATGGTTTGTTAAGAAGCATGATTTGCAAGGGTTTGGTAAAAGGCTAGAGAATCTTAGAAGTAGATATGATGTTATAATGGAGAGGATCATGAAGGAACATGAAGATACAAAGAAGAAAAACAAGGAGGAAATAAATAGTAATGGAATTGAAACAGTGAGTGATTTGCTTGATATTTTACTTGATATCTATGCTGATGAAAACTCAGAGGTTAGATTAACCAGAGAAAATATCAAGGCCTTCATCATGGTAATTAATAATTATCTTAATTGTTCAAATTTTCTATTTTTTTTTTTGGGTCAATTAGCTTAGTGCTAGAAATTAAACTCTTAAGGTGAATAAGTGGTGTGTCCGAAGTTCGAACCCCAACTCCGGCATATATAATGCAAAGTCGCTATCAATTGAGTGAAGCTCACGGAGACTATTCAAATTTTCTATTTATCAACAACTCCCTTAATTATTAAAATATTTAATAGTTTGTTCCTTTTTATTTATGGTTTTTGTACGTAGAAGAATTTTACTTTTTTTAAAAAAATTAATTAATGTAATATTAACTATTGTTTTATCAATAATATCACTAAAAATTGTTCCACCATGCAAAAAAAAAACACTAACAATTTATTTTAAAAAGAGAAATACATGAAATTAAATAATAAATGTAAAGGATATTATAGGAAATTAAGAAATAACTCCATAAAAAATAAGAAAATTTATTGATTTTGTTGTATATGTCTGAAAGATTCTTCTTAGTATTTGTTATTAATTGCTGATGTAATTTGCAGAACATTTTTGGTGCTGGAACTGAGTCATCAGCATCTACAATAGAATGGGCATTGGCTGAACTAATAAACCATAGAGATATGATGGAAAAAGCAAGGAAAGAGATTGATTCAGTAGTTGGTATGAAAAGGTTGGTGGAGGAATCAGATATTCCAAACTTACCATATATTCAATCAATAGTAAAAGAAACATTGAGGCTTCATCCAACTGGGCCTTTAATTGTGAGACAATCAACTGAAGATTGTAATATTGATGGATATTACATTCCAGCAAAGACAACATTGTTTGTTAATTTATGGGCAATTGGTAGGGACTCAAATTATTGGGAAAATCCACTTGAGTTTCAACCACAAAGGTTTATAAATGAAGTGGGAAAGAGTCCTTTGAATCTAAAGGGGCAGAATGTTGAATTGTTGTCTTTTGGAGCTGGTAGAAGAAGTTGTCCAGGTTCTTCACTAGCTTTGCATATTGTTCATACAACACTGGCTGCCATGATTCAGTGTTTTGATTGGAAGGTTGGTGAAGATGGTAATGGAATTGTTGATATGGAGGAAGGGCCAGGGTTGACCCTTCCTAGGGCACATCCGTTGGTATGTATACCTACGGTTAGGCTCCATCTTTTTTAGACACTTTGATTAATGTTAGACATATTTTATGCAACAGTACACCCCATCCAATAAAATCTTGACGGTTGAATCATGATTGTATCTCGGTTTAACCGTTGATATACGATAAATTAACCCTAGTTTGTATCGGACGTGAGTTTGATTTATATTTGGTTTGTGCATTCAGTTCTTTTAGTCCCTTTACTTATTTAATGAATGTAAAAAGATAAATTAGAAAAACATCTCTACTCTCTTGTGTGTAAAATTAGCATGAGATGTTTTTGTGAGGAAGTTCATGTTTGTATAGTTTTTATTGCCAAACAAAAATTGTGTTGTTTTTATTTTCTAAAACAAAATGTGTTGTATATATTTCTAGATGTACGGATTTATAATTTTTTTAGAGTAGATGTACGGAACTTTTATATGCTAATATGTGTCTATTGCAAATAAAAACTACAATAAAGGATTAAAGAATGTTAATGATAACAATCATGCAAACATGTGAGGACAAGGAAGATCAAAAGTTACGTATACCCCATGCATGGACCACCAATAATATGGTGGTAACAGTAATATAAAGAAAACTAATCCATCATGCTGGCTTGGTTTTGGCATCTCTTGGGGAATAATGTAAATTAGCCCAATCTGTCTATATAAAATGTTCAAAGAAAATAAATTTAGTAAAAATCATATAGGCTCAAATATACGGACACCCCGAACGGTCTAAGTTACTCACAACAACAAGACAATAACAAGTCTGCCCTGGTTTTCTCTTTCTGATTTCTTTATTTCATTTTCTTCATCGCGGGGGTTTTTGGTCAATTTTTGACCCAAAATCATCTCATTTCACCTTTTTACTTCTATCTCAATCTAAATAGAGTGGACTTAGAAAAATTGAAGAAAAACCTGCCTCAATGAAAAAAATTTGAAAAAATAACTTAGAAAGATCTAGGTTTTTTATCTTCGTAATTTCGTCGTTTGAGTACGAGCGTTGTTTGTTTGAATTACCGTTTTGTTGGGGTGTTCATTTGTTAAGAGCAAGTGAGTAAGGGATCTCATATCTAGGACTAAGAGAGTCGTACGTACAAATTACATGGGTAGTGATTAAGTGAGAAGCTAGTAGACCGAGGGAATTGATACTACTTTAGTGAAATTCCTTCCTACCGTGGTAGCCCATAGATGTAGGTGACGTTGCACCGAACTACGTTAACAAACAATTTATGCCATTTTACTTCCTGCATCAATTATCTTTCATGTGTTGATTGTTATATGTGTTATCATGATGTCTGATATTTTTCTTAACGTCACACTTGTCTTGACATCGTGCATGAAATCTATATTGCGTGCCAGAATTTGAGCTGACATCATAGATTATTAAGGTGAGACGTGCGTTCAACTCCTTAAAAAAGATTTTTTGGTTTAGTAATTTTAATTTTACATGCTTCTCTATTTCCCTCCCCCACAACATCTCTGTTTATTACTTACTTTTAGTTGATAAATTACAAAACCCTTATTTAGATTAACAAGCTGTACATGTATACTAACATAACATTATTCCTTCTGATCACAACTTAAGTGGACGCCATATTGAAAGAAAGTTATCGGCGGTTTGGGAGATAATATTTCTTCGGAGGTCAATAAAGGTTGCTATGTAACAATGCAAGAAATAACTGATTCATGGTTGTTGAAGAAACACAAAAACTTGAACCTTTGTTGATCATGGAGGACACAAATGATAAGTTAGTTTTTATTGCTACGAGTATTTGCTGTGTGTGATGCATAATGGAGTAGAATGATTTCAATTGTTATTAAGTGAGTGCTTGTTAGGTACCACCTTTGACATATGAACATAGCCAATAGTATATGATGGTATTCTTATTTTCTATTAAGATGGTACTTCAAGGACGATAATGGCAACTAAAAATAGGGTAATGTAGTCTTTTTGTTGCGGCCATGAAACTAATTCCTATCTGAATGTATTACAATTTGGTTTGATTATCAGGTACTACGTACTATAACTTAATATTTAAGAAAAACACAATCCTAGTTCCTACTTGAACATGGTTGATGCTACTACCTGAGAGAGTCCCCCTCCGTCTCAATATAATAGTCGTTTTAAAGTTGTATAAGGTTTTTAAAAAAATGATTATTTGTGTTGATTTTAATAGTAAAATTAGTATCATTTACTAAAGCACTCTTATAAGTCCTCGTGAGTTTAGCTCAGTTAGTATGGACAACATAATATATGCAAGGTATGAGATTCGAACCCCGGCCACAAAAAAAAACAGCACTCTTATTAAGTATAGTTAATATTGTAGTTAAATTAAATCAAATTTAATAAACAAAAGGTGAGACCTAGATTACCCTCTCTTGTTTAGGGGGTATTTACCCTTTCAAGATATCAACCAATCAAAATGTAATATACAAATGTAACATTAAATGTCAAATAAATTAGTCAATTTTTCTATAAAAAAAATCAATTTTAATAAGGTAACTTTTAAGTTTTATTTAATTATATTTAGGTATACAATCTTAATTAATTTACACTATAGAGCTTGTAACAATTAAAATTTCACATCAAATTCAACCCATCATGACTGTGTTTGGTAACACGAATAAGCTAGTTTATAGCTTGTTGGACTAGCTTATAAGCTTGTTTTGATATAACAAGATGTGTTTGGTAAAAAGCTTTTTTCACTAGCTTATAGCGTTTTTTGAGAAGCTATTTCAAGTAGCTTTTGAACTTCAAGTAGCTTTTTGATTTCTTATCAATGCGTTGACAATGATGGAATAAAAAAAAATGAAAAGGGTTTCCATTAAGGTATGGTAAAAATGGAATGTTTTACTTAATAAAATAAAAAGAAATTTGATATGGATGGGTATATGCATACAAATCTATAGAGTGTTAATTCCATATTGTTCACATTTGCTCTTTGTTTGATCTAGTCTATTATATTTGTATTCTTTCCAATCAATTTGAAATAATCAAAACTAAAATTTTATTCTTATTGTTTGGATATTTAGATTTCAAATTCTTTTCATAATCCAAATAAATAATAAAATACGATAAATAATTTTTTTAGTATTCCAAAAAATGAATAATAAATTATTTAAGATATTATTTTTTAACTCAAAAATAAGTTCAAGAGTAAAAAATTAAAGGCATAGAACAATTTCGTTTATTCATCCTAAAGAAAATAATAAATTAATTTACATATTATTTACGAACAAATTTATACCTCGGCCATAGAATTTAAATCAATCAAGCCTCAGAGTAAAATAATTCACATCCTTACTAGCAGGATACCCCATAAAAAAATCCTTGTTCAAAAAGAAAATGATACCTAGAAAGAAATAATTAATTTTTTTAACGGCCATTGACTGAATTTAGCACAATTATTTTTTAAAAGGAAAGATTTCAAATTATATGCATAAAGTTGGTATACACAATTTGATATAAGGTTATAATCACATTTATAGCAGGTAAGTAATGTTATTTTTTCTTGTCCAAAAATATTTTTAAATTTTTTTGACTGCAATATTAATTAATATTTAATTTTTACTATATATTAATTATTTTTTAAAATTTTTCCTATCTTATAATTTTTAATTAGATAATAGTTACTGCCAAGACTTTATTATTGTATATTGTATGGTTTCCTTGAGACATTATATAGCATAGTTGAGCCCATGCTTCACTCATCACAAACAAAAATACAAAGAGCAAGTTTTCTCACATATTATACATCAACCCTCTTCTTGGTATAACTCACTCCCTTACTAAGTAGATACCTAGAAATAATACATTTTGATTTGAGTTTAATTTATTTTAAATTAACTAATTTTAATTATGTTTTATGTGTTGTTGTTTCTTCAGATTTTACATCAAAAAATCTCATGGCTTTGCCTACCTCAACCTTAACAGAAAAGAAGAAGGTTTTATTTATATTGGGTGCAACAGGAACTGGGAAGACTAAACTTTCCATCAACTTAGGAACTCGGTTCCCATCCGAGATCATCAATTCAGACAAAATTCAAGTCTATAAAGGCCTTGACATTGTCACTAATAAGGTAAAAGAATCTGAACGTTGTTCAATTCCTCATCATCTATTAGGCATCATTGATGATCCTGAATATGATTTCATTGTGGATGAGTTTTGCAAGCACGTGCTTGAAGCTTTAGATCTTATAATTGAAAATGAACGCCTACCTATTATTGTAGGAGGGTCAAATTCTTACCTAAAAAAATTAGTTGAGGACCCAGCCATTGCATTTCATTCAACATATGATTGTTCTTTTGTTTGGCTTGACGTGTCTTTGCCTATTCTGTTTCCATATTTGGACAAAAGAGTTGATGAGATGGTTGGGGCAGGGATGGTAGATGAGATAAGAGAGTTTTTTGTGCCTGGAGCAAACAACACAAAAGGAATTAGAAGGGCTATTGGGGTTCCAGAGCTTGATTCTTACTTTGAAATGGAAATGAAAAAAGGTATAGATGATGCTGAAAAGGAAAAGATACTAAAGGAAACGATTAGAAAAACCAAACAAAACACCTTCCTATTAGCTGAAAATCAACACTCGAAGATCCAAAATATGGCTGATAAGCTTGGATCGATGATTAACAAAATTAATTCTACAAAAGTCTTTGAGGCCGTTCTAAGGGGGGAAGACTATCAACATCTGTATCAAGAGATTGTAATTAAGCCAAGCATGAAGATAGTGAAGAGATTTCTGGAGGAGACAAGCCCTAGATTTAAAAATTAAAAATATACAAATGGAATTGTGAAACACACACCTAAAGTTTACTCACTCATAATCATAGTAGACAAGAGATTAAATTATTAAGGAATGAAAGTAAAACACATAAAAGTAAATGAATGGAAATGTAAAAACCGGAAAATAAAGGACGATAATGTAGAGTGCATAAAAATAAAAGAAAAAAACGTAACCAAGAAGTAAGAACTTTGATTTCACTTTGTAGCAAGATTACATGTGTAAAAGATTAGGATCTTCCACAGAAATGAGGTCTATTTATAGCCTAAAGTCTCAGACAATTCATTGAAAACGAGTTACAAATCAATAACTAAAGAATTCTAAGAGTTTGTAATAGCTATTTCTGACTGCAGAAGCGCACAGTCGTGCTTGCCTTCAAAACTATTGAACTTTTGAAGAGTGGGAAGGGCGCACAATCGTGCTAGGTAGGCGCACGGACCGTGTCTAAATTTCGACAATGTTGCCTCCAATATCTTTAAACAGGGTGCACATGTCGTGCTCATTTTATGGTCTTGAAAATTCTTCCTTTTCTTTATTATTTTATCCTAAATATGAAAACTAATATTTTGCAGTAAAATAGCTCTAAAGCAAGACTAAAGTTCCACAAATATTATTGAATTCAAATGCTAAAACACCCTAAATCAAGACTTATCACAAACCACATGTTCAATACCTTTTGTTGGTCACTTCCCTTCAGCAACCTCCTACCTAGCTTTCTCTCTATCCTCTTCACGTAAATAAGTCATCTTCTTCACGACTTCTAATATCTCCTTCCTCGTTGAGTGCCTCCCTGACACCTCATTCATTCCTGAAATGCTCACTTTCTTTTCTCCCTCGACACACTTACTTTTTCTCCCTCAAAACTCTTACTTTTTTCTCCCTCGAAAGCCTAGAAGAAATACCAAATTCGTCGAAAAGCTCTGCATTAGGCCATACCCTTATCTTGACGAAATACACATTATTGAGAGCCTTACTCAACTTTCTAGCATCATGAACTTTCACATATCTCACAAAAACATACATTCGAATAGTGTATATGTTCCATAATGTTTGCGAAATAATAAGTTATCAGTGAAACTTATTAAGGATCGACCTCTTTCCTAGTATGTGGTCGTCCCCTCTTCATCTAAATCTGATCGTGTTTTACCGTCACAACCTCACATGAAATCCCCGCACACGTACTGATGTCGCGAATCTTGCTCATAGTCGTTACTGAAATCAAGATAGATAAATAGTTGTTTTATTTTTTAAATAGTTTATTTTTATTTTTGAGGGAAAATTTTAATCGTGATTTTTTATATGGTCAAGTAGCCTTTTAATGTGAATAATCGGGGTATCGGGGTTCAAGTGCATACTCTATGCCAACTGAGCTATACTCACGGGACAACAAATTAATTTTAATATTGATGAAATACGCATAATATATAATATATTAATATGTATTTAATAAAAACTTCCCCAAAAAGGAATGTATTTAATAAAAACTTAATGATTAAAAGATCAAGAAAATCACATATTATCTAAAAAGGCAATGAATAAGTTAATTAAATGTCTGCAAAGGATTTGTACCAAAAGGCAATCTGCTAGGACTATTGCTTGATTATTTCTTGAGTATCAATCTGCTAGGATTTGTGCCGATATATTTCCTCTTTTTAAAGATTCACTTAAAAAAATTGTGACCGAGTTTTCTTTGATTTTTAATGATTTTTTTCCGACTGTTCAATTCTCTTTTTCCAGATTTCACGTTGTCGGATGTATGTAACTCTCCTTAAAACTAAAACAGAGAACGAAATAGAGCAGGGACTAAAAGAATCAACAAATTCCCATAAATTGGTACAGAACTTTCTACAATTTTATTTTTTTTTGAGAGAAGAACTTTCTACATTAAATGGTGAAAAAGTAACAAAAATATGCTACAAACACTTAATAAACCTAAAAGAACAATGATAAAATTCTAGGATTAAAACGATTGTTGGAGAATTCTTGTTGAGCAACACATGCAACCTTAAAATAATCTGGACTTGAAAATTTGCTAAAAACATCCATGCTTCCATCTCTACAAGTTTCATTGCACAATTTCATCATAACCTTAGCACAAGATCTTAACTTCTTCTCAGAGTACCTTGTGCAGATCTTCAAAGCCTTGCTCCAAACGGGGTACCTTTTAAGAACAATTCTTGCACAATACACAGCAGAAACAGCAATTATAGAAGGTTTATAATCACACACAATTGAATAGTGCGTCAAACTGAGCTCAGAAAAGAAAATAACCATATTCTCCATGATTTTGTCCTCGTCAGATAAAAGACACACCTTAATGTTTCTGACAAGAAATACATAAGGTGTTGGAACTGTTAAAACCCAATCAAGCTTTTGCAGAATAACATGCTCTATATCACGTATTTCATCTGAAGTACAAGAATATTGTGTTATGTATTCCAACTCATAAACACCAAGTTTGCCTCTTTCTTCATACTTGGAAGCTAACAGCAATGAGGCGAGGCCGAGAAATTCAAATTTCTTCTTTGTTATTGCTTCAAAATTGGATTTGAAAAGAAACCGATCAAGAACGTTGACAGATAGGTAAAGAGTTTCTGGTGCAAGTTCAAGACCATAGTGTATGTCTATCAAAAAATCTAACACGTTTTTCCTCATTTCACAATCTACCTCACACCCGTTTGAGATAGTGTTAATTTGACGCTCTTCAATATGATGAAATTGGTAGAAATCGTCTTCATAGCCACTCCAACTTAGTTTTTCTTCATCGTGGTTGTGATTTTTAGAGTGGTGAATACGGTAACAATCTTCCTTAACAGCTACGGAATAAGAGCGAAAACAAAGCATCTTGATTATTGAAATTGAGAGAAAGAATAATAGTGCTGGAAGAAACATGAGAAAGGGGAGAATAAGAAACATGTGTATTTATAATAAAGATTTAGGGTTTTTTTTTTTACCGTTGGTACTTGGTTGTGGTATTTTAGGAACCTTCCTCGAAGCGAATGATTGAACACATATACGGTGGCATTAAACTCTCAACTAAATATTCCGAAAAAACCGTAAGACATAGATAAAAAAGTCATGTGATGTTTTTTTTTTTTTTAACGATTAGGTTTTGGTTCAAAATTAAATTTATGCAATTAAAAATTAGATTTAAGTCATACCTACATTAAAAAGCATACAAAAGATTAAAAGGCATACAAGAGATAATTTATGGCTTGTTAACAATGTAAATTTTTCTTTCAAAAACAATGTAAATTTTCTCCTCTCAAATAAAACAATGGAAATTTCTTTGTCCCCGTCAACACAGAACAGTTGGCAGTAGTGTTGTTCGCGATATGATTTAGATCGCTTTTGAGGTAAAAAAATCATTTGATCCAAAATAAAAATTACATGTGGTTGGGTTCGACTTTGATATATTAAAAAAATCTAATCCGATCTAAATATATGCAATTTTATTTGCATCGATATTTGGATATCCAAAATGCATCATGTATTTTTGTATTAATAATAGTATTACACATACGCACTAAAATAATAGGTTTGATGCAAAATATTTCATAAAATGTATTAAAAATATCACATTGCAGAATAAAAATGATCGATTATGTATGAAGTAGTAATAATATAGATTAATTAATACAATATATAAGATTAAAAACCAACAAAAAATAAATTAATGCAATATATAAACAACTAAAAGAATCAATAACTATTAGAATTTACTTTTGCGGTTTGATTTGGTTTTGAAAAGTGATCAAAAATCTGATCTGATTCGAGCGATTTTTACAAAACACCCATACACAAGAAAACCAAACCAGCTGCAAAGTATATCGAATAGATGTGCAATAACCGCCTAACTGAACAAACTGAATCAAATGAAATGAAATGCAAGGCGGGTCAACGGAAGAGATACCTGACCATTTACGGATAAGAGACCTAATAATGCCAAAAAAAGATCACACTGCGAGAACAAAAGATCAATTGTTTCATTCATCCCGCACCAATTGATAAAAAAAAGATTGCTTAAAGAATTTTACACCAAATTAAATTGTCCTTCATTGGAAGTTGTAACACCCCATTTTTTTAATAATATATTTTCTATATCTCTAAATATATGTTCATGGTATAAATCTCTAGTTATTATTTTAAGTGATTTTATTTGTACATGTATGTTTTTTATTATTGTGACATTGTGTGAATTAATAAGAACTGTGTGCATATTTTATTTTAATTATTTCTAACTATCATCTTATTTAATTATTTATTTTGTAAATAATTATCTTGGTGTCTTAGTAATATTTTGATTATTTTTCCTTATATGTGTAGTTGTTAAGGTGTGATAATTTTATACGTACTTAGGCCCCGTTTGGATTGGCTTATTTTGAGCTTATGTGAGCTTATCTACTCCCATAAGCCTTTTTAAAGGTGTTTGGGTAAATAAATAAAAATAGCTTTTCATAAGCTGCTTATGCCATATTTTAATAAGCCTAAATTTTCAGCTTACCCTCTGGCTTAACAAGGAGCTTATGAATTTATGTAACCTCCTTCGATTTTCTCTGGATCCACTTTTTCAAAACATATATTTTAATTATAATGTTAGTTATCTTTGGCGGTGCATGAGTAACAAAATTGCTATATAATTATCTTACAAAATTAACACACGTAACAAATTTTTTTTTTTAAGAAAGATTTTTATTATTTTTTTGTTACGTAACAAAATGAAACTGAATATTAATATTTTTCTTATATGAATTTTTTTTTTGTTACGTAACTATATACTTATCTAATGTTAATTTTGTCTTATATGAATATTGATAATTTTTTTAAGGACGAATATTGATTATACTATATATATAATTATAATTAATATATTATAATATTATTTTTTACATCTTGATTAATTTCATCAAAAAAAACCTTGATAATTGTGGTTCGATTCTTTAATTTTTTTGTTAAATTAAAAATATTTAAAATTTCAATAATTGCTTATGTAATGTCAC
>Ga0315913_1003057_pt1 | contig 19972 bp, 12 predicted proteins | sample MpolsnodulesMG_FD_207736 | JGI IMG/M metagenome (GOLD analysis project Ga0315913, IMG submission 207736) | Medicago polymorpha root nodule microbial communities from Los Angeles, California, United States - small nodules | ecosystem: Host-associated > Plants > Roots > Nodule | place: USA... | reverse complement strand
TTGTGTACTTCTACTTCATGGAATACTCTAGAATCATAATAAATAATGTGGTCCACGCAATAAAATGAATCATAAATAATGTGGCAGCAACTCTTATTGGTTGTAGTTTCTGAGGCATCATCAAATGGCTTCGAATTTAAGCATCCTAGTTTCTGAACAATAATACAATGAATGCCGGCATCCTCTGGATAAATCAGCCATGAAAATTTGTCGTTTATTCTGTTTGGCCTGTTTAGTTTAATGTATTTTTCCCACTGATTTGTCGTGGAGTTAGTGGTTGTCATTATTGTTACAGATATCAAGCATTAACACATTTTTTTCTTACAATCCTTGGTGGTGACTTACCCCCAACTCTACGTATCACCCAAAGAAGTAAGACCAACTTTTTTCCTTCTAAACTCTGCAAGATTAATAAACTACGTTCAACACTTTTATTAATTAAGTATGAATGTTTATAAAATGATGATTCAAGACAGTGCAAATTCTAAAAACTAAAACCGAAATTGTGTGTGTAGGACATTTGCATTAGACTTTTCTCTAATGGACGGGCTTCAGAAGTAGCCGCTACCTCCATGGTCATCTTAGCTTAATGCACGACAATTAAGAAATGTTAGTATGTTACTCACAATCACAAACATAGTTTTTGCTTACCACATGGGACCACCCAAGAAATTTTGCTTCGATTTCAATTTTAACGATGGGTCATATCACATTTATTATTTAGTGTATAAAAAATGAAAATACTTTAAAAAAAATAAATAGTATTTTTTTTGTAATATTTACGTTATAATTTCTTTAGCAAAATTTACATTTATAATTAAAAATGAAAAATGTATTTTTTTTAATAGTAAACGTGGTATTGCATGATGACAATATGATTGAACATAGACTATGTGAAGAAATACATTTTTTGTTCGAGAGGAATGTGAAGAAATAAATTGCCATGCATAATATGACTCATGGTATAAAAATTGCATGCACCCTTTTTTTTTAAGGAAGGAAAAATTGCATTGCATGCACCCTTGTCATGCTTTGGTTTCTCAAATTAATGTGACTACGTTCAAGTTGTCCATTTTCAAGTTCAACAATATCATGAGAGTTGAGACAGATCAAGTAGCTGATGCATTGCCCAATTTAATCTTGATCTGTACTGCAGGGATAGGGATAGTCACATTTTTTATTTTGCTCGTCCTTATTTAATCTTCTTGCTTGATAATTTCTTTCCCTCTCTTTTGTGCTTGTTTGGGGCTTAATTCCCCCTTTTTCTTTCATCAAATAAAATGAAAACTTTGATTATGTGAAATCCTCAATGGAACTCCAAAATATTTCCTCCTATCTTTGTGTAGATAGCGAAGGTGATTCAATTTAGACACCACCTTCCCATATTAATTAATTAAAAATAAAAACAAATAAATAAAAATAGTTCTCGGCAAGGAAACTGATAACTGAATCATTTGCTTGCAATCATAAAGGGGGGAAATTCTAATATGGTCACATGACCAAAGAAAAAGTGTTTGGTCACACATACATAAAAAAGTATTTTTTTAATAATAAGGAGAAAATTAATAAAAAAGATGATTGAATAATTTGAGAAAAATCGTTTTGTGTGTGTGTCCAAACATTATTGATTTGGTATTGTGACCATGGAAGAATGCCTCCATAAAGAGTTATAAATGGGCCCCAGATCATTGTTTTAGAATAAATCATAATATAAAAAATATTCAAATGTTTGCGTGCATATTTTGTCAAAAAGAAAAACATTTACACTTATTTAATAGTTTGTTATTATTTCATAAATAAAAAAAATGTGTTATATATTTTTTAAAGTGGCTATTCACATCAATGTACTATAATCGGAATCAAGCACATGTGAATGTTGTAAATTAAATAGACTAAGTTTACGAAGAAAAGAGAAATTCATATGAACAATCTAGAGCGATATGAGAAAATGAAGCTAGTTCTAGTTGCATTTACGAAGATAATCTAGGTACACTTACAGCGGAAGACATTGTTCGCATGTTGAATATTGTTGTAAGACAAAATGGTATGTCAATTCGTCCCACCGTTTCAAGCTATCTCCTTTTTTTTCAATAATTAAAATTTTATTGGTAAAGATCTAAACACAACATTAAAGCAAGTAAAACTCTACCCATCTTCTATGAAGGATTGCAGAGAGCCCACACAACCATGTACTTGTCGGTTGGGCAGAACTAAACAAAAGTTTTGATACACCAAAAATGCCATGGTCCTAAAGGCTACACTTAGCCAACAAGATAAATAACAATAAATCCAAACACACTTAAGGTACCAAGATGCTTGGTCTCCTTACCAAATGTATATCTCCAAATTGAATATTAGGTTAGTTAAATGTATCATTCACTAGTATGTGCCCCATCGTTAGTCATGTCAAAAGTACCAGGTTAAAGAAATGAAAGGCGCCTCATGTATAAAGATTTAACCGAGCATGTCAAGGTTGTTGCAACGATCGATTTACTTTGTTAAGCCATCCTGACATTGGTTCTCTTGAACTCCTTGAATGGTGGATGTGACTCAACTGTCACCAACATTGACTCATTTTGACTCCAGCTCCCGGGATTGTGAACCTCGTTGTGAACTATGAGTTTAAGAATGTCAAACATGTTGTTAAGATACATGATGTCATGTATCCCCGTGTCAACATGTTGTCTATTAAAAGACGTGGATATAACTAACAGTTGTTCAGTGGATCAACTGTTGCATCTCCAAAATCACCCGGGGAGACACATATGTTAGCACTCCCAACGTTGTTTGTGATGGATCATTAGGTCTATGTTAGCCTTACTTATTTGATGTTGAAGTTGATGGTTGGTCTATGTTGTTGAGAATTTTACCATAACGGAAGTGCATACATCAAACATAATCTTGACCTAGCGAATTACATTTTTCAAAAGTATTAAACGCAGTGTCCCATCAAGTGTGCTAAATTTGTTGTCAAACTTGAAAGTTATATGAGGTATAGCTAATAGCTCTCAACTTAATTTTCTTTAGCGCTTCAAACAATTACACTGAGTAAGGAACTCTATCTCCCCTAAAGAGTGTTAAGTATGGAGTTGAGTAATGTTGTGAGCTACTAAACTAAGAAATGCATAAATGAAAAATAAAGCAAAAAGAAAACGGATAAATTCTAAAAAGTAGCTTGCTTGATTGATTGTGTGTTTCCAATAAAATATACAAGTGTGGTATTTATAGCAAATATTAGTCCAACTGGCCAATTGTCGGCAGTATACGACGCCCCATGTTTGGCTTGATTTCCCCTCATTCGCAGTGTTCTATATTTCTATATCCACGCATGAATCTCTTCATTGCAATGTGCTCTCATATAAATAGTCACTTCAATTAATGATGCTATAGACGTGGAACACGAGTCAAATATCAAATTGTTAAGCCCCACTTAGTTTTGATTGATTCTAACACTTTCACGACCTTTGTGGATTCGAGAAAGATTCAATTATCTCATATTCGATTATTTTGCATTCAACTGATATTTATTATCTAAATTAAGGTGCTTACCATTCTCAACTACCAGTTTTTTTATTTTGCTACACAACTAACGACTTAGTTATTTTTAGGTGTAAATAATTACTTAATTCAAAATAAATAAATAAATGTTAATCGTAAACATAGTTTTTGCTTACCACATGGGAAGATATGGTAATCCACCCAAGAAATTTTGCTACGATTTCAATTTTAACCATGTGTATCATACCACATATTTATTGTTTATTGTATAAATTTTTTTAAAAAATTAAATAATATGTTGTAATAGTTACATTTACGATTTTTTTTAGCAAAATTTACATTTATAATGAAAAATGAATAATTGTAATTTTCTTCGGTAAACATGGTAATTAGCAAAGATCAAACAACTACATTTGTAAACAAAACTTCATCGGTGATGATTAGAGATGAGAACAGGTTGAGATGAGTTAGACTTTACAGGACTTAAGTCTAATATGTCAAAATATTTAAGGTGTAAGATTGATATATAGTCTGGTTTTTTGAAAATTTTGTACGACTTGCTAGCATATTTAAAAGTCTATCTCATATGAATCAATTTAAATAACTAATTGTGGTTTATATTTAAAATGGATTATTGAACCTCAGACACTTTATTTCTCCACAGTTAAGATATGCGAGCTCAAACCACTAAACTACTTGACCAAAAAAGATAGACTAATGAACTAATAGATTAAATAGAGTAAACCCCCTTTTAGTATTTAACATAACATTTTAGATAACTTGGCTATATATGATATCATTTTCTAATTCTAGTTTACAGAAAACTCATTTAAAGATGTGAAAAACTAATGTTGCCTAATAAAGTTAAAATCACTAAAAATATTAACAAAATTATAATTGATTTGAAGTATAAAATTTTATTTAATAATATTAATAATTATTCATACTTATTTAAGTAGGTCTGACTTGTAGACATTTTTATGGCTTGTAGTCTTGCAATTTTTAGTAAATAGACTTTTATGAAAGTCCTTGCCTTCGATATTTAAGAAAGGGAAATGCTAACAAGGGTCCTTGGGGCACTTGTTTAGAAGTCCAAAGAAGAAACTTTTTATTGGAACTTGTGTTTTCACTACATTGAAAATTAAAAATGATACAGTTTTTACATGAAATTCATAAATTACTTTCTCTTTTGAATCATTAATCATTGCCCTTATGGTACTGGTTAGCAAGACCCTTTAAGGAAAATTCTAGTCCAGACTTGACGTTAGCCGGTTGATTTGACCTATTTTCACCCTATTGATAAAAAATATTTTTTTCAATAGAATTTATTTTGTTTTGTTAACAAAAAAAAATTTGTTGACAAATGTTAGAGTAACTAGTTAACATGACCCAAACTAAAGGATGACCATCCATTGTCGGCATTGCTTCTCTTAGAGGATGACCACCCCTTAACTCACCCATATGCGTCATTGGTTTTCATATTAAGAGATACTTATGTTACGATTGAGATCGTAGTTTCACTCGCACTGTATGTGAAAAGAATGTTTGTGCAGATTGGACATGGTGTTTGATTGGGCATGGAGTTTCTTCTATACAAGCTGTTGTCGTTCTTCAATCTTGTCTTATTCAACTTTCTTCAACTATTCTTGCTTGATGCAATGGGAGTTAATTTCTAGCTTAGTTTTGTTTGTTTGTCCATGACGAAATAACTTTCCAAAATCGAGAAGATTGTGAATTTCATGAGCAAAAGGAGGTAAAATTGGTGATGGTCTAGTTTTGGCATGGCTAGATAGAGCAGCACCAGTACCACACTGACGACTGACGCCTGAGAATATCCCCATATCATATCAACCTCAAACTGATAATGCATTCGTTCGGTCGTTCGGAGCTGACTTTGCAAACTATTCTTTCGCATTGTGGTAAGACATTTTGAATCAAACGTACGCAAAATATATATAATATTTTACATATATTTTGATATAAATATTTTTTAATTAAATTACATATAATATTTTTTTTAAGGATTAATTAAGTTTTTAGTCCCTACAAAATAAAATCACACTTTTTAGTCCCGGTAACATTTTCTTTAAGCATTTTAGGGACTAAAATTGTTGGTGGAAATTTTTGACAGGGACTAAAAATGCGGATAGAAAAATTTATAGGGACTAAAAATGCTGATGGAAAATTTTATAGGAACTAAAAAGTGATTTTATTTTGTAGGGACTAAAAACAAAACTGTGAATATTTATAGGGACTAAAAACTTAATTAACCTTTTTTTAATTATTTATTAGAAATTGAAATTGATATAGATATGATATATCTAAGAGTTTATAAAACCGACACACACCCAGCACGTTAACTACTTGTACAATTCTACTTACACCCATTCATTGTAAATAATGCATTCAATTAACATTACATTATTTTCGTAATTAACAATATTGATATGTCACTAATTATCAAACAAATACGTTATAAACGTATACGTTGTAAGAAAAATTATATTCCAATTGACTATAAAAGATGGCATAATAATAGATCCAAATGAACGTATGCATGAATTTGTAAAAAATTTAAGGTATGCAGGAATGTAAAATTTAAAAGAGTTTTGCAATAAGAGAGTTTAATGGACAATGGTGATATAATGTTGGTGTAAATTAATTTTACACGGACGAAAAGTCATTGTATCATCACAATCAATAAAAAGAGAGTTTTCTAAAACTATTTTTTTTAAAAACAAAATATCTTTTATATATTTGGTTTTCGTTGGACGTCAATGTAAAATAAGTTCATACCTATGTTATGTAAAAAAAATCAGATTGATATTGCATGCCTCTTTTCTTAAATTAAAACTACTATTCACACTTATATAAACTTGAACATCATTAATTTACAACTAAGTTAGTAAAAAGGTGCAACGGCATCTGATGACGCTAATTCAAATATGCAATTTCTAGTGTAAACTCCGTTGTTCGACTCTTTAAAAGGAAAACAAAATCAAACATCGGTATGTATATATATTTTGAAATGGTAATATTTCTTAATTGTTAAGTACATATTTTCTCTTTCATCAAATTTTGAACCTAAATCTTATAACTTATTTAATTTTTAGTTCAAAATAATTGATTTATACAACATCTCAAACACGAGTATATTTGCGAAATAATGATACTATAATGTTCTATAAAATCAAAATTCTATCTATTACATGCGACATGACTCGTGTCATGTCACATAAGTATAAGGAATGTTATCTTTTTTCATTTATGTGAATTGATCAAATGCGACGTACAAATAGAGTAATGAAAAAAATTAAAAGGTTTTTAAAATGGAAAGTGATCTTAATTATTTGAACCCAAAAATAGAGTGATGGAGTGGTTGATTTTGTCCCCACACCGAGAGAAATCAACCATTAGCATATCTTCACAGTGTTGAACAACTCAACGACCTCCAAAAATGCAAAGATAACAGCCCAATGGCAGTTCCGTAAATATCTCCTAGTCCCATTTGCGTGTACAATTCCTACAGTTACACTAACTCCCAATAACACTATGCCACACAACACCAATGACAATTTGTTATTACGTGTCAACCATTCATTGGCCTAAATCTGCCACATCCCGTCCACGTATGCAACATCGACGTAAATTACCAAATTTACCCACAGCACTGAAAGAAACAATGTAAGAACGAATCGCTATATAGAACACAAAGCTCAGTCAATTTCCGAAGTAGCTCTCACTCTCATTCCTTCACTCTCGATCTCAGCGAGCGATTCCATTGCAATGGCGATTAGGGTTCGCAACCCTAACCTTCTCTCTCTTGTTCTTTTATCCCTTCTCTCCATCGCTTCTGCGAAGGTTTTCTTCGAAGAACGCTTCCAAGGTATATCATCCATTTCTATATCTCTTTTTTCATTTCATTTTTACTAGATCGTGAGCTTCAATTTAACCTTCGTCTTTGTAATTTATGGAATTTGAATTTTCCGTTTTGCATTGTTGTGTGATTTGAATAATGTGATTGAATTTTCACGATCGGTGTTTTTATAATGTGATTTGAATCTCGATCTGAATTATTAGATTGTTTGATTTGATCTGAACTGTCGTTGTCTGGAGTAGATCTGAACACGTGTGTACTGAACGTGATGATGTTGATTTCAAAATCATTTGGCACGTTTTTTTGGTTAATTAATCTTTGATCATGGATTAGTGATGGATAAACAATAGTGACGATTAACTGTATTTGAATTTCCATTTTCAATTTGTTTACAATCTTTTTAATCTCATTTCTGAAGACGACTTTAATTGATTTGAGCTTTGTGTCCGTCTTAAGTAATGGTAGTTTTTTTTTTTTACTTTGAATTATTTGTCTCTGTTTGTGTATAAGGAGCTGAATTATTTACTTTTTGTGAACAATGACCAGCTTTTTATAAAATGTAAATGTTTAAATTTATATGTTTGATTGATAGAACTGTTTGGATTAACTTATTTGAGCTTATCTAATGGCATAAGCTCTTGTGAGGTTGTATGGAAGAACATATGAAAACACCTTATGGTGTGTTCATAAGCTGTTTTCAGTTTATTTCCATAAGTCACAGCTTTTAGCATTTCCGAAAACAATTTGAGCTAATCCAAACAGGGCCATAATATTATTACTGTAAGAACTGTTCTGTTTTTCCTTTTTTGTTAAGGATAGTCCATATTCATGGGTAATTAGAATTAGTATTAGTATATAGTACATATTTTTAAATCATCATTTTCCTTCCTTCTAACTTGTGTGTTGATACGTTATGTTGAATGCCTAAAGATGGATGGGAAAGCCGGTGGGTAAAATCTGAATGGAAGAAAGACGAGAACTTGGCCGGGGAGTGGAACTACACTTCTGGTCAATGGAATGGAGACGCTAATGACAAAGGTAAACTAAATTGTTATGTTGAACAACCTTGTTTTTATTGTTGCTGGTGTTTAATTTGAATTGAAAATGTTATTGAGGTTGGTTTTCTCAAATGTTTGATATCTCCGCAGGTATTCAAACCAGTGAAGATTACAGATTTTATGCTATCTCTGCTGAGTTTCCTGAATTCAGCAACAAGGATAACACACTAGTCTTCCAATTTTCTGTCAAGCATGAACAGAAACTTGACTGTGGTGGTGGTTACATGAAGTTGCTTAGCGGTGATGTTGATCAGAAGAAATTTGGCGGTGATACTCCTTACAGGTTATTTATAATATCCTCTCTAGTATCTCTCTAGTATTATCTCTTTCACAGCTAATATGTCTTGCATTATATGTGTAACTAACTAATTTTCCTACATTTGTTACAATTTTGTAGTATCATGTTTGGTCCAGATATCTGTGGTTACAGCACCAAGAAAGTACACGCTATTCTGACCTACAATGACACAAACCACCTAATCAAGAAGGATGTTCCTTGTGAGACTGACCAGCTTACTCATGTTTACACATTCATCATCCGTCCTGATGCAACCTACAGCATTTTGATTGATAATGTGGAGAAGCAAACCGGCAGTCTCTACTCTGACTGGAGTCTTCTCCCACCAAAGAAAATCAAGGACCCTGAGGCCAAAAAGGTACCCTTTTCACCTGGGTTTATAGTTTAATTACCAGATCCCTTTTGTTTTATGTATTCGTACTTTCTAATTTCTAATCATAATTTAAATACTTACAGCCAGAAGATTGGGATGATAAGGAGTTTATTCCTGATCCCGAAGACAAGAAGCCAGAGGTAATACCTTTTTCTATACTTTTTGTTAGTTTACCATGTACTATGTGGTGTATCAGATATTGACTCTTACATCCTGACTGTATTTGTAGGGTTATGATGACATCCCTAAAGAGGTCGCAGATCCTGATGCCAAAAAGGTTTGTTTTTTCCCATTGTTGTGTACATTCATCTCTCATTATCTTGTGGTGTTGCTGATTAGAGTAATTGTTGTCTAGCCTGAGGACTGGGATGACGAGGAAGATGGTGAGTGGACCGCACCTACCATTGCCAACCCAGAGTACAAGGGACCATGGAAGCCAAAGGTTTGTTTGTGTGGAAACATTAATTGATGGCATATTGCAATATGTTTTGGAATTGATTTGTTTACTAACATTGGGTGTTACGTCTTGGCAGAAAATCAAGAACCCCAACTACAGTGGAAAGTGGAAGGCACCATTGATTGACAACCCAGGTTTGCTTTTCATCCTTGTTTTCACAGTTGATGTTATGTAATTGCTTTTAGGTTTCGAAGTATTTTTAACATTCGAAATTTATATATTTACCAGACTTCAAGGACGACCCTGACATCTATGTTTTCCCCAAGTTGAAGTATGTTGGCATTGAATTGTGGCAGGTACAGTTTCTGTTATATTTACTTTTTCCACTTGATTTGAGCATTTTAGTTCCAAACTCTGACCAGCAAGCTACTTAACTTTGCAGGTGAAATCTGGTACATTGTTTGACAATGTTGTTATTACCGATGATCCTGAGTATGCTAAGCAAGTTGCTGAAGAAACATGGGGCAAGCAGAAGGATGTAAGATGATTTCTATTCATTCAATCTTTTGGCCTTGAGGAATAAAACTTAATGGATATTGATCTCTTTGGTGATATATGTTCTTCCAGGCTGAGAAGGCAGCATTTGAAGAGGCTGAGAAGAAGAAAGAGGAGGAGGTACATTTTGATTCTGAAAAGCATATTTGAAACATATCATGTTGTTTCAATTTTACTAATTTTGTTTGTAAGAACATAAACTCTTCTTACACTTCCTTAACTCGTTGTCAGGAAACAAAGGATGATCCCGTTGATTCTGATGCGGAAGAGGATGAAGAAGATGCCAATGAAGTTAGCCACGACTCTGATGATGAGTCAAAGGCGGAAGCTGGCGAAGACAGCGACGAAACCAATAAAGAGGACGTACATGTAGGTTTTTTCATTCTGTCAAATATGTTCTTAAATCAATTTGAATAGCAATGTCATTAACGGTTCTTTCCCCTCCTTTTGTTTGCAGGATGAGCTCTAGGGAGTTTGCAAAGCATATGGCATATGCGGAGTGAGCAAAAGTTTTATTCCGGAGTCGGAGTTATATCTTTTTTTTAGTTGTGTAGTGTTTTTCTCCTAGATAAGCAAACCGTTGAAAACTGCAAGCGAAAACTTGAGCTTGTTGCTTCATCCCATTAGACTGTTTCAGCTGATTAGAACAGACAACAATGTCTTTTTGGTTCTCATTTGAATTTATCTTTTTGATGTTTTAATGAGTTTGCCGATTATGAATCCGTGTAAATCGTCTAGCTTCTGAGTCCTAAAGAATTAGCTTTAAGCTATGGCATTCGATTATGCATATGATTTATAGCGTTAAAACAATTGATTGATAAACTGAAAAAACAATCATTTTTAAAACAAACCATGTATGATTTAACCAAACAACGTAGGAGTTGATATCACCGTTGCTAAGACGGTTGAATTAGGCCAGTATATTGGATGTTTTCAAAGGGGAATATCTCCGCCTAGTATTGGATGAAGGTTGTAATCAGGAGATTTTCATATAATCTAAATAATAGACGGGTAAAGGAGAGAAGACGAAGTCATAATTATGGATGAGATAAAGTGGTGAAGATCAACAAATTACAACTGTAGCGAGTTTATTTGTTTTTATTTACAACACCAAGGAAAATCTAAGTCGTTTTAATTTATTTATTTTTACAACTAATCGTTTTTAAACACTTCATGAGTCGTGAGTGCCTGTGGGAGGCTCTCATAAGTTTAGGCCATAAGGGGCGCCAAGGTCCAAGAGTGAGCGTACATCATATTTTTTCTAAACACATGCATGCTCCCAACACTGAAATTACAGTACAAAAACTACAACGATATTTATTACATACCAAAATTTATTCCAATATCATAACTTGAATTTCCCTTTTGCTCTCCTCTTTATCAGTATCTTTTTCCAAGAAGCGTGATCATGTTTCGGCTAAAATTTAACATTAAAATAAAATGGGAAAGGAAAATCCTCTTGGACAATTTTATCATCGGAGGCTAAAACTTATGACCATGCAGTACAATGCACATCATTGTTCTATGAAAGGGATAAAAGTCCAGTGTGTTGTTAACGAAGGTTCCTGAGGCACTCTTTAAGGATCCTAAATTTAGAAAATATTCTTTAAAAATGTCAAATGTTACAAATTTCAATGTATTTTTTTAAGGAAAACAAATTCCAATGCATTGATTACACAATTTTTCCATAAAAACTTACTATTAAAGAGTGCCCCAGAGACGGTCGTTAGCATTTCTCAAAAGTCAATCATGCAGTTATCCTAATTCACATTAAAGATAAAGATCCATTTTGTTATCTTAACAAGGGTCATCCAAGTCTCAAGAACATTGTCCAACTACAGGTTATGAATACAAAGACCATATAGCGACAACATTTAGAGGCTTTTTTTTCAGTGGTGAACATTAGAGGCATTAACCATCTAATATAGAATTCTGATTTTATATAATTCATAAAAGGGTTGAATTTAGAATCATCAGCTCTCGAGCTTTCTATCTCTTATGTAAGTAGAGTCACCAGCCCATCAAAGCACAATGCACATCATCCTATTTCGCATCACGAAAGAAAAAGAAAAAAAACATATCGCATATTGTCGTTGCAACAAGGGCCATGGTGTTTTATGAACACTTCCACATTACATGTTATAAATATAAAACATATACTAACAATTGCATTTTGGGCAATTGCATCAAGTATACTAGCTTGATTAATACAATTCATATAGAAATTTATTTTAAGATCATCATTTCTGAATCGGTAATTAACAATAGACAACTAATCAAGCAGACACATTCTTCGACAAAACGTTCAATCTTGTGTGGGTGGGTGTGGTTCGGTGGAAGACCTTGATCACTTATTCTTGTCTTATCACTATTTTGGAAAAATATGGGATGACATCTTGCATTGACTTGACTTATATATAATTCATAACAGATCAACCAACGCAAGTAGCAAATCATTTTTACCAATTTAAAACTTTAGACGGCTTTTTTAAAAGTGTCTTAGCTTTTAGACAATTGTTTTTCTGACTTTCAATACTTCCTAAAAACACAAGTAAAAGACTAAAATACCCCCAGCAGTAGTTAACTACTGCTGACTTATAACTAAAAAACACGCCGGCAGTTAACTGCCGCTGGGTTTTTTGGTCATTTACTCGTGTTACTAAGACACAATGAATGTCAAAAAAGCAATCTTCTAGCTTTTAATCTCATGTGGATAATTTGGAATGAGAGAAATGTTTGGATTTTTGTCAAAAAGAGTCTCAGTTACAATAACTACTTGACAAAATTAAGGGGGGTGTATTGGATTAGGATTTTAAAAGACTATTTTAATAAAAAAAAAAAAAAGTCTTTAAGATTTTAAAAGACTTTGTGAGATTGTATTGATTTTGTGAGATTTTAAAAGACTTTTTATGTAAAAGACTTTATACACTCAAGATTTTAATGGATTTATCACACTGACTTTTAAGGATTTCAAAGGATTTTATGGGATTTTAAAATTTCAAAGGATTCAATGAATTTTAGGGAAAAGGAACAAACTTACAACCATGAATGATAAAAAATAGTAAACAAATAAATTCTAGCGTTTGAATAAAGAAAAAAAAACCAATGGAAAATTCTTTTACTAATGATTTTAAAATTTTAAGGATTTTATATGATTTTAAGGGACTAAAAAACACTCTAACACATTATTCTCAATACACATTTTTTATTTGTTAAAAATGTTATTCCCACAAAATTCAATTCTACTTATTTTATGCCAGCCCTAACAAATTTTTCAACAAAAAATAATTATGTCAGCCCTCATTTTGTATTTGAAATTAGAGAAGTCATTTGAGTTTTCCTAAATGTTTGTGTGTTGAGAATTTTCTGTAGGGATGTTTTTTATTTTTCTAGTATTGTGTATACACTTTCATTCTAAAAGTTCAAATTATATACGTGATGAAATATATTTAGTGAAAGAGGTTCTTGGTAAGTACTCTTGGAGCACAAGAGAGTACTACGTCATGTAAACAGCACCATCAATGATAAGTGAAATTAGTGGATTGAATTTTTTAACTTCTGAAACTGTTGTTAAGAAGCAATGTTTCATGACAAAAAGTCAAAAATAAAATGAGAGCTAACGATAAAAGAAAAAAAAACTGGAAAAAAGAAGAAAGACAGCCAGAAGGCCACGAGAAAGAAAGCCAGAAAAAAGTTGCCAGGAAATAGTCTCGTTGAAGAGGCAAAACACGACACAAATAACTAGTTGTGAGAGTCTCACAAAGTCTCACAAGTTTTTGTGAGATTGTTAAATAGGTGTGGTACTCATATTTTTAATTAAAAAGTCTCACAAAATCCACCATTTCAAAAAATCCATTAAAATCTTCATATTTTTGAATACCAAGAAACATTTTATAAGTTATGAGAAATCTTGATTGAATACCAATGGATTTCGTAGCCTTGAATAAAAAATCTTGATTGTCTTGATTGAATACCAGAAGATTCTTTTATATTCTAAAAAAGTCTTGATTGAATACCACAAGAGTGTTTTATAGTTAAAAAGTCTTTTAAAATCTCTTGAAATCCCAATTCAATACACCCCCCTAAGCTTCAAACTTGGTTGAAAGTAAACAGCAACCTTGCTTTTAACTATCACATGACATGTGGTGGTTTAATCCTCTTAATTGTTTGCGGATCTTTTTGTAAGGAGTTTCTTTTTGCTTTTGTTCCTTTTATCAAATTGTTGATGTATTTGTTTTGACTTTCCTATCTTCAGGCACTCATTATACTTGAATTCTCATGTTGTTGTGAGTAATGAAATTCCATTTTAATTTCTTAAAAAAAAGATCATTTCTAAAGCATCTTATCTCAAATATAATTAGAGTGATAGAGACAATAACTCATCAAGACAGAATGCACACTATATAATTTCACATTAAGGATAAAGATTCATGTTTTATACAACAACAAAGGGTCATAAAGTCACAAGTACACGAATACAAAATTCAAGAGCATTGTTCAATTGAAATACAGAGTAAAAATAAATAAAAACAACTCATTATTCACGATGGTAGACACGTTGAATCGGAATGAAGTAGAAAAATCGATCAATGACTATAAGGTAAAATGTGATTCGAAAGTGATTAATAACAATATAGTTTTTTACTCAAAATATAGTTTTGATCGATAAACAATTTATTAAATATATCATTAGTAGTTGCTCAAAAAATAAATATCATTAGTTTTTATTGTGTAATACACCCATTTTATTCTCCTGTCTTCCCTCCTTGTATAAATTAATAATGATCAAAGAAAATTTAAATCAAAAAGAAAATTCATTGATAAAAAGAAAATTCATTGATAAAGTAAATGTATAATAGTAATAAAAAAAGTAATCAATGCAGCATTTTGGGAGTTTAGCTCATTTGTCAAAGGCACTACATAGACAATGCAATTTGGGGGTTCGAACTTCATAAAAGAGAGAATTTTAAAAGAAAATGATATTTGAACAATTTTTTTGTGATAATTTTTATTACAATTTTCTTTCTTATATTCAAATTTTACTTTATCTCTATTACTTTAGTTTTTGTTTCAATAACTACATTTATTTATATATTTTAGTTGTTTTGTTTGTTGTTTCAGAAAAGAGTTGCTAAAATTTTAAATGAGAGAAACATAAAGAATGAGATAAGATTATTAAACACTTTAGAATAAAAAATAACAAAGAGCCAACTTTAATAATTATAAATAAACACACCACTTTAACCTTTATCATTTAATATTTGAAAAGATATATTCCTTCTAAGAGGAAGGAACAAAACTCGCACAAGCCAAAGGACAAGTTGTTCATAGCAATAGCAACAGGGAAAGTAGTATATTTATTTACAAGAAGAAAAAAAACAAAACAATTAAATATGATTATTAGATCTTAATTGTCTCCTCCAGTGGTTGATTTTGGCTTCTTGACAATCAAAACAGGGCACTTCACATTCTGTGCACAGTGGTTGCTCACACTTCCAAGGAAAGCCCTGCCATTCAACAATAATATCCAGAACCAAATTAAATTTACAATTCACGACACAAAAATAACTTTGCAATTCAAATATAGAGGTGACACATCTTAGGTAAGACACATTGTTCTAGTCAACAATTCACGCATTCACGAAGTTAGATGTTGGTGGCCATAAATCGAGATCGGATAGTCAATATTTCAAGCACAATATTTCTATGTGAAGAAAATCAAAATATGCATGAAAATTAGACGATCCGATCTCGATTCACGTTCTTTGTGTAAATGTGTGGACTATTATTGACTCCAGCAATTTGAATCACATAAGACACATGTCTAACTCACGGTATCATTTGACAAAATCATTGTGGTTCAGTGATTCTGCAAACTCGATGTAAATTGAAATATGCACTAAATGTAAAGTTTGAATCATCACAAACTCACCTCTTGATGACACCATAGCCGTGGCTTCCCATAACCAAGATATCAACACCCATTTTTTGAACCGCCTGACAGATTACATCCCTAGGATCACCATTCTCTATCCTCGTCTCCACCTAAACCACATCACAGATTAATTATTAAAAAATTTACTATATATAGATAAAAATGAGGAGGAACATATACATAATCTAGCTAACTAGTATAAATTGATCAATGTATACATATACGTATACTTACATTTTGGACATCGTTACATACTATCTTGGCTTTCTCCAAAACACAATCAGCAACTTGTTGACTGTACTTCTCCATGGTAGCCGTTATGTCTGAAGAGAACAAGTATCCTGAAACATATATGATACACAAATTAATTAAACGAGTTTAGTAGAAAATTATTTGCTACGTACCATGAAATATTGTTTAATTACCTGTGCCATCAAAGGCAGAATAAACGACACGAGGAGGCTTAACATAGAGGAGAATAAGGTGATCTTTGGAATTTTGAAAAACCAAATTCTTGAGGCACCATGTGAGAGCATAAATGCTCTCTTCTCCTTCATCAATAGCTACCATGATTCTTCTTCCGTTTTCTGTTATGCCAGCCATTTCACACTGCTTGATAATTCGGTTTGAGATAGATCACAAGGTTGGTTGATTGATAATTGAGCAAAGAAATATTCAGTAGTTTGTAGAGGTAGAAACTTATATATATGTTTGATCGGTCGAATAGCTGAATAATGTTAAGAATATAATATATTGTTTATTTATAGTAAGTTTTGTTACTTGAGGTAAGCACAAAAACAAGCACCTAGTATTTATGAATGGATAATGATTTGTTTTGATAGAATCTATTGGCGGTTTCAGGGTTTGGGCATTCTGGTTTTCAGTATTTGAACACAGTGGGCCTTGAAGATTAATATGCAAACTTTACCCTTGAATAAATAAATAACTAGATCACCTCAAAAATAAAGTAAATAAATGATAAATTATTAATTAATTTAATTGATTGAAGGTAACTGTGCTGGGAAATTCTATGATTGACAACTGGTTATATATGACTTGCCATTTTCAGCCACCACGTTTCTTCCACTTTCAAATTTACCAACGAGCCCGCACAATCCTATCCTCGGTAAATACAGGGTGAAAACTAGGATATTCATGGAAGAATGGTGGATAATTTACTTCAATCAATGAACATTCACATTTTCAGTTGGTGGATAATTTACCCACCATTCTTCAAAGGTAATCTAGACAAAACCTAAGTACAATTGTTTTAGTATTTTTAATATTTATTATATATGGTTCAAAATTGAAACACACTTCTCATAAAAATATATATATACACACACACACAGGGGTTTGCTAGGACACCCACTAGTTTTTATGCATGAGTGTTTTAGCAAAGATATAACTAAAAGGTTGTTAAATACATTTTAAAGTGAATGTTGCTAAAACACACCTTTTAAAAAACAAGTGGGTGTATGTTAGCAACTCCCACTTATTTTTTAGAATGTGTGCTTTAGCAAGTTATAACTAAAAAGTAGTTAAATACACCTTAAAGTGTAGCTTGCTAAAACACTCTCACATAAAAACTAGTGGGTGTGTTCTAAGAAATGTCATGTATGTATAGAGAGGCAAGATATCACAACCGTTGATGGTTTTTAATCAAAGGCTGATAATAACTTTTTAATTTGATTCACGGTATGTTTACTTTTGAATAGCACGTTATTAGTTTAAAAAAAATCAATTTGTTTCATAACAAAAAAAAAAACTCAATTTGATGGCCTCCATCCACCGTAATAATATTCATTCTCCTGCTTGAAAACTTGTTCTCCACCATTTCACATATGCATTGAAACCGATGCAAACTATATGCCTAAATTGAGTTTTTGTAATTGAGGTTGGTGAGAATAAACATGATTTCATAGCAACTGCATTGAATTTGTGAGAAAATGATTTGAATGGATCACATCGGAATCTCTTTAAATCAAATTCAGAAAGATCACAACCTTTGGGTATGAAATATGAATAAGGAGATCATGAACCGTGACTCCAGGGCATTTTTGATAGCGAGAAGAAACATGAATTCTGAATTGTTGGTCAACTGAATCTTGCTGTGCTTACGACTGATGGGAAGAAGGAGTATGCAATCATGTGAGTCTAGAGAGAAAAAGATCACGTTATTTATTTAAAAAATAAATTCACACCATTTGATTAAAAACAATCAATGGTTGAGATTTGGTGTCAACGGATCTTGTCTGATATATATATTGGAACACTCTAGAGATAATTGACATCAATAAATATAAAACAATTTCTAGGCATATATATAAATACATCTGTAATATTTTTTTGTCAAAAAAAATACACTTATATTTTGAAGAAAAATAACTCTTTATTTAATAAAAATTAACATATATAAAGTTAAAATTGTGTATATTAAAAAAATGTAAATTGGAAATTTATTAGTCATAATTGAGTATATTTCAATAAGAAACTCTAATGATTCACTGCTCCCAATTTAGGTTGAATAATACTACATTATTATCTAATTATATTATATAAATATATAATAACAAATTATGAAAAAGATTAATACAAAAAAGAAAGGGTTAAATATACCAACTTTTCGTTTTAGGCCCTCTAAAATTTTTCGTTTTAGTTGTGATTAAAAATAGGGACCAAAAGTAGTGATTGAAAATTTTTTAGGAACTAAAAGTTGAAGGAAAATTTTAGAGGCACTAACCACACACACACACACACACAAAAAAGTTCAAACTACCCCATATTTTAAAAAGGTTTAGGGTTCGGGGGTTAGTTATATTTAGGGATGGTGTTAGCACCCTAAATATCCATAGTATTCTATGGGAACCTCTTGATTTTATTTAATTAACTGTGCTGTAAACTTGCTTATTTTTGAAAAGGAATTAAAGTGATAAAAAGAAAAAGAAAATAATTTTATTTACATTTTTTATTGTTTGGAAGGACAAGTGTCCTTTGCCTACGCACCCGTGAGTGATCAAAACCTCGTAGTTCGGGGTAGAAATTGACGTTTGATTGGTTGTGTATTTTTTATTAGTTTTGAAAAAGGTTTTAAAACGAAAAGCCAAGTGGCAAAATAAATTTGTTTATGTTTTTTATATTAAAGGAAAATGATTCGAAAATATGATTAAGATTGATTTCAATTTTGATTTATGAAAGAATAAAATAAAAGGATCGCTTGATTTAAAAATCAAGGTTTATTATGAAAATGTTTTTTTTGTGATTTTATGGTTTGTTTGCATTGAATTAAAACTACAACTATCGGAGCAAGAAAATTAAAACGTAGGTACTTTGTGGTGGCGTTGGACCAGCACAAGGACCTTTGACCTAAACTACAAAGCATAAAAGGTAAACATACACACACACGGACACATGCACCTAAAGCTATTACATTAAACCTAATATACATTCTAAGGTTTGCGGGAAAAAATAAATATGCATAATAAATTTACATTAAACCTAATTGTACATTCTAAAGTCCGTGCGGTAATAATGGATGACATAATAATAAATAAATAAAAATGCAAAATGATAAAGCTAAACTAGAAAATGCATGGATGGTTTACATTTAAGCCTAATATACAATCTAATAATTCAAAATGCTCGACAATAAAATAAAATGTGAAAGTAACCTAAAATAATATATGATGCAGCAAAATAAAATGTAATTGAAATAACAATGCATGGAAAAAATAAACGCGGTAACAAAAAATAGAAAAGAAATCAAAAAAAGATGAATGCAGGGGAGTGCAACAATATTATGGGGGTGTGCAGAATAAAAAGTTGAGTTGGGCCTTAAATGAGGAGGGGCGTTGGGCTTAAAGAATAGGTCTGGGGGCCGGTTCGGTTTAGGTGGAACCGAACCGGTTCGATGGCATATATATAGGCAGTGAATCCATTTTTCTTTCATTTGTGAAATTCATTTTTCTCTCTTCTCTTCTT
>Ga0315913_1003056_pt1 | contig 19975 bp, 8 predicted proteins | sample MpolsnodulesMG_FD_207736 | JGI IMG/M metagenome (GOLD analysis project Ga0315913, IMG submission 207736) | Medicago polymorpha root nodule microbial communities from Los Angeles, California, United States - small nodules | ecosystem: Host-associated > Plants > Roots > Nodule | place: USA... | reverse complement strand
GTGAGAAGAAGAAATCAAAAAAGGCTATGGTGCAAGATTATGTGAAGCTTACTAAAGATCCCTAAGACAGTGAGGATCACACTGAGATTTTGTATGAAGAATTCAATAAGGACGATCTTCTGAAACATGTGTAGGTTAACCAAGAAGAGCTAACTCAAATTGATGATCAAGAGCTAGAGGAAGAAAAAGACGAGCCAGCGTAGAAAGAAGTGCTTGAAGAAAAACATCCACAAAAGGAAACTGAGAAAAAAAAGGAGGACAAAGATGTTATGGACACAACATCTATAGAGAACCCTCTTCGTACTTACACGAAGTTGCAACTTTGAATAACTCTGTAAATACTCATCTTACGGAACGACAAGATCACCCTGATAGTAAATATCAATCTAAAATGCACATAAAGTAGCATAAGTTAGTGTGGCTAACAAAAATAACATAAGGTGCAACTAAAAATGGCAGCTCATATCACAAAATAATAAACTCATTACAATCAATCGAAGTAAGCATGGTGGTTCTCCCCCATGTCCATACCTGTATAAAAAGGTTGGTAGTCCTACCAAGTTAATAACAAACAACTGGAGTGAGGTGTTAAAAAATTCATTGCTTAGTTTCTTTCCTTTTTTTTTATTATTGCAACTCCAATAATTAAACAAGTCATTATCATTATAGGAGATTTTATCTCTTGTTAAGAGATCTTTTTTTTTTCTTTATGTTCTCCATGTTCATTCTCACCCAAAATAGGTTGGATTGATTGTAATTCAATTAAGTGATTCTGATGTTGTCCTTGTGCATCATTGGTTAATGTCACCAAAATCTCATAAAAATGAGATGTTTAATTCATGAAATTCTCAAATAGCTTATATGAAAGTCTGATAATTTAATTCCTATGTTTATTAGCAAGATTAGGATTTTTGTGTGAACAATAAGTAATTGCATTGCACTGCAATAAGCAATAAGCAATTGTACTGCACTCACGCACACCTACACTTTATATCAATATTGGCTGAATAATCTAAGTTGTGTTAAAGGGGTTGACTTAGGACTCTATTTGGATTGATGGAATATAATGGAACGGAATTGAATGGAATGGAGCGGATTGGAGGGGAACAGAGCGGAATGGAATAAATATCTCATTCCATTGTTTGGGTTTATACCATGGAGCGGAACAAATTACTTGTTCTATGGTTCGAAAAGTGAACAGAATGGAATGAGTTATAACTTTTTTATTCTATTTTCACCCATGTTAAAAAGCCCCTAGTTAGATGAGGACAATCCTGCTCAAAACTTATTAAATGCACAATTTATGTGTAATGCTATAAATAGGAACTGATTGATCAATAACCTTAGTTACATCACTCGATTTTTCAAAAAGGTCATATTAGACCCATGGATTTATATCATACAAATAAATTAGAATCAGACTTTACAAAATTTATGTTTTTCAATGAATTGCTATCTTTATGTTTCATGTTTATTAATAGTAGTGGTTTAATTTTTTTTCATAGTTTATTATTAAATAAAAATTTAACTACTCTATTACCTTCTTAGTTTATTTGAAGTGTTATTACGACATAAACTTTTGAGTATGCCACCAGATCTTGTTAGATTTTTTAAAATGTCATACCATACATGACAAATAATGATTTAATTTTTTTTAGAGAAGGATATAAATTTAACCTTGTTATTAATAATTTTCCCTTATTTATACGGGACGTAGATACTCTCACATATAAAATAATCATTCATGCTATCTTTACTTTAAAAAAATTCGACTTATTTTTTTAGTAAATAAAATGACCTAACAGATCAATCAATACAACAAAATATCAAAATCATAAAATTGGAGTACATAGCCTGGTTTTACATTCATTTTCCAGATGCAAAGATGGGTCGATTTTACAATCATATCACTTAACTTGGCCATACATAAGGGAAAAAGATAAATATTTTTGATGATGCTTAAAAAAAGGGAAACTTAAACTTAACTCTACATGATACAAAAGTAATAAAACAAAGCATTGGTAAACCTTGTTGCTTGTATATACGCTTTAGAAATGGATGGTAGGTGGAGGCTGGTTACCATAAGGTGGTGGTCTCTTGTTTGATGGTTTTTTGTGTGGTGGCTTATTAACTGGTGGTTTAGCCAATGGTGGTTTCTTGTGTGGTGGTGTATTAATTGGTCGCTTACGCGATGGCGCTTCCTTGTGAGGTGGCTTTAGCAATGGTGGTTTCTTGTGTGGTGGTGTATTAATTGGTCGCTTACGCGATGGCGCTTCCTTGTGCGGTGGCTTAGGAAGTGGTGGCTTTAGCAATGGTGGTTTCTTGTTTGGTGATTTATTAATAGGTTGTTTTCTAATTGGAGGCTTGTAAGTAGGAGGAGGCTTGTAAACTGGAGGATTGTAAACTGGAGTGTTAGTTGGAATTTTGTAAATTGGAGTTGTGTAAATTGGATTTGGAGGCATATTGCGGGATTGAGATTTGTATAAAGTTGGCTTTAGGGAATAATCAGCAAGCCCTTGAGGAACAAGGGTAAGAGCAGCAAGGAACATTAACACTAGTGAGTAAGAGAAAAGGGAAGCCATTTTAGGTAGTGATTTTAGTGTGCATAACATATAGGGAATACTTAGGTTTTATACTAGTTTCGGACCTCAATGGGAGTGTAAGGTCTTAACACAAAACATTTTTTTATCTCTCTATAATCACTCCACTAAATGTCAAAAATTTAGTGGGGAATATTATTATCACTAACAAAAAAAAACTGTTGTGGAATAGTTTTCAAAAATGTATAAACTTCTTACTTTTTAGAATGTATTAGGAAAATTAGATTCTTGGCCATGGCAGGCCAAGCTATAAAACTAAATTTTCAACAAAGACCCATTTTGTTTTATTGGCCATGACAGGTCAAATTAAAAGGCTGGTAAAATAATAACTTTAGGCCTGCAATTATTTTATGTTATTATGACCCTCAGATTTAGGTGTCTCATTTTTTATTATTTATTAAAACTTAACATGAAAAATTGACAAAAAAAAAAAAACTTAACATGAAAAATATCCTTAACTCATAGAAGTTCAAACATGTGATTGCAATACTCAAATACAAATTTACATTCACAATAATAACAAGACTTAGAAAATATAAAAATTTCTAAGAATTTGAAGATGTAAATAAAAATATTATATTTTTAATAAAATGTTATTATGTTTTTAAAAAGTTCAAACATCACACTTGCTAAAAAATCATCGGGCTCCGTAAAAGTAAAATAAAATTGGCCTGTCACCCTTGCAGTGGATTTCCTCCATGTTCTTATATATATATTTTATTTTCTACTACAATAATAAATACACACCATTTATTTTTTATATTCATTTAACATTTCATTTTCTCTGTATATCTCTTCTTCTATCACACCACCAAACTATCACATATTTCACATCACTCTTTTTTTCTCTTAGAAAATGATTTGTATACACCCCATTGCGGTGTATACACTTTGAGATGAAGAAAAAATAGAGTGGTGTAATAGATATAATAGATTGATGATGTGATGAGAAGAGGAACATAGATATTAAATAAGATGTTGAATGAATGTATGAAAAAATGAGGGTGTTCCAATATCATGGTCATTTTATCTTTTTTTGTCTTTTGTTTTAAGGTGTATACACCCTTAAAGGTTTACACAAAACATTTTCCTATTTCCTATTAATTGAACATCAAATCAAACTTCGTACACCGATAATGTATTGATCTCTAATTCTTACGTATGAAAAAATTTAGTTGAAATTAGAGAATACATCTTATATTCTTCATAAGTTTTTCGATAATGATTGGCCATTATTAAAACAGCGGTGAAAGCTTCGTACCATTAACGTGATAATAAAATATCAAACTCCATACTTTTTCTTTTGACAAAAATCAGTTGACTTTTGTCAAAAAGAAGTAATCAATTAACTCTTGTCTACAAAAATGTGTGATGATATATGAGAATACTTTTCTTCTTAAAAAAAATGAGAATAATTTTGATGAATTGTAAGTGTACAACTTTTTACAATGTCAATCAATGACAAATTAAATAAAAGATACATAACACATTAATATTGACATATCTCAAAATAAATATAAAATAGTTTTAAAATGTGTGAATGTAAAAATGTAATTTTACAGCAAATTTCAATCAAATTTTATTCATATACTACATTACATAGAAAAATTTAAATAATAATATTATTCAACTAAAAATATTCACTTATTGTGCACTTCTCTTTCATAATAATAAGATTGTGTCTAAAAGACCCAATCATACATCTATTACCAACAAACTTGCTTCAAAAGCATTAGATTGACCTAATAGCGAGGTCCAACACTAAGAATATTCGAGGTTCTCACCTCGGCATAACAGATGACACAACTTGTTAATCTATCCATGAAGTCATCCCAACAAACCAATGCAATTCCACATCAGAATTCTAGAAGCAACAAAATACTCCACAATTTCCGTCATCATGCAACATCGTCAAATTAGATATACTACACCCCATATCTCAGATTCAATTTCTGAAACAAACTAGAGTAATCTGAGACAAACTCATGAGTTAAAATAGCAACAAACTAAAGTGTATTACTTCAGGGCCATACTATAAATAGAAGGTTCTCACCCTATGTATGATTTACATACTTAACTCACTCATTTTCTACCTACTATATAACTTACTTTAGCATTTGTCTTTTGCAAGTACACCCCCCATTTAGAGATGCAACGTACAACCAACGACAAAGAGTACAAGCGCTTGATGTGAAAAGAATACCACATGTTGAGGCGGTTCACCTTGTAAGTTCACACAAGATCATCGACGTCCACTAACGGGTCTCGATAAAATATACTTAGATCTCCAGATCCCAACAAATATGGTGATTACAAGAAGCCAAGCTTTAACAAGAGCCCGCACAAGGTGAATGAGATCATTAGAATCGTAACGAGGAACCAGACGTCAAAACTTGACTTTGGAAAATCAAGACAACGAGGACTTAAATTTATCCCGAACATGTACCCTGACATAGGAAGGGTGATAAGTGCAAAATTATTGTTATTTTTCATATAACTTATCGATTAATGTTACAAATAATTCAATACAAAAACCCTCAATTATATATCGTTTATATCACAAAACAATGTCATAAAGCTATTACGTCTGTTTCCCGCATTTTTTTTAGGTTTTGGACATGACTACATTAATGTGGAACAAAGTGAGGCAAGCAAACACGACAGAAGTCAAGCTAGAGCATCCGAAAGACATTTGAGGAAAAGACCGATTCACCAGGCGAGCTGATCAAATTAGAAGCGAGTCAAAACAAAGAGTTCCACAAGGAAATGCCAAAGGTGATTTGCTAGGCCAGTTTCGGCCCCTTAAGTGAACTAAAGTGGTTTAAGGAATATCTGAAGAAAATTGGCTTTTCCCAAACAAGGAAGAAATCTGAATTCTCTAGGCAAGCCTTGCTTCTCCTAGAGAACTTAGAATTACATAACCTTTATAAATAGAGATGCAACTCATTTCTTAAATACCTAATTACTTATAACTCAAAAAGAGAGAGAGACCAGCGGGAGTGATCCACAATAGGAGGGCAAGGAAGCTTTCGAGCTTGTTGATGGTCTCCAACATCTATCAACCTTCTTTTGTTAGTTATACATCTCACATGTAACTAAAATTTCTTTTGTGTTTGGATTGGATGTAAATAGTTAGAAATCTATGTCGTATGCTTAATCTAGGTGGTTGTCTATGATATATGCATTCAATATAATCTTTAGTTTAAATCTGTTTTTAATGCTTTGCAAACAATGTTGTGTTCCACAATTGATATTTTCATTTAGTTTAAGCCTTAGTTGGCCTTACTATCTAAGGAACATGGTTTAAATTACGTACATCTTCTATCACGTTAGAGATATCGGGCATGCCTATATTCATGTATAACTATCAACGCTTATGCCATTGAAATATTCGACTATTTTGCCACAGATGCATTAGAAGTCTGTTGGTTCAATTGATCTCGCATGGTTAACTAGAGATGGAGACGTATGCTGAGGGATATGTGAAGTTATATTTGAAGCATAAAATGTATATGATCAATTAAGAGTGAAAATAAGAGATATAACTATTGAAATCTGATCCCAACATAAATTTCTCTATCTTGGCTAGTTTACTTTTAATCACGTCAACAAAACACTTTTATAAAACCTGTTTAGAAATTATGTCCATGCGAACGAAGTTGAGCTAATCGCGGTCTCTGTAGTTCAAAAATTTATTTTTTATAAAACTGGTATAATACTTATATTATTATTATTATGCGAAGATAAGAAAAATCCTCTTTATCAAAGGGTGAAGTTGAAGGATCCAAATATCGTGGCACTCCTCCACATCAACCACGCAATTACATACCTCACATACCAGAAAACATTGCGAATGGGATAGATGACCATGTAAAGAAATTTCTTTCTTTTGGTGGTTGTCTGGTTCTCCGAAAGTCTGTCTTGTCTTCCTTGCCTGTCTATGCTCTTTGTTTCTTCAAAGCTTTGTCAGGTATAACCTCTTCTATTGAATCTTTATTGATTAAATTTTTTGGGGAGAGGATATTAGGAAAACTTCTTAGATTGGATGGAATAATATTTGTTTAAGGAAAATTAAGATTTAGCGGTTAGATGTATGAGGAATTTTAATCTTGCTTTGTTAGGGAAATGATGCTGGAGGATGTTGGTGTCATAAAAAAAAAAAGAATTTATATTTTTAGTTTTAATCAAAATCAAAATTTTATAAGAAACACCGTTCATAATTTATATGTCATCACCCGTACTTCGACCATCGTCATTTAATAATTTTTTTTTACTATAATTCATTTTTTTAACTGTAATTTATTTTGACTACCACCAACAACAATTACTCTGACCACAGTTGATAACCATTTAATCCACCTTTTATCGTCAATCTGACCACCATCGACTATCATACTAAAAGCTACGAAAAGAGTTTAAATTAAAATTTAAAAGTTCGCTTATGTTAAGCATACACCATAAGATTGTGTAGACTTATAAGTTCGCTTCTGTGAAACTTAAAACTTAATTAGGATGTTACAAGATTGATTATTTTGAATATATTTACATTCTCCTGCTTTGCCCAAATTTGAGGAAACCACCACATAGCTATGAAACACAACATTAATGTATCAAATCTTATCCACATGAATACATAACTACTAATACAATTTTTTTTATTAAAGAAACTGCTTTTTTATTTGGTATTCGGAATTCAAACCCCGAACCTTTCACGTATTATACATTATCCCGACCAATTGAGCTAAACTCACGAGAACGAAGAAACTACTTTAATACAATAGAATACTAACTATGAGTTATGACGGTCATGTATTATTTTCTAATCACACACTTCCATCCATATACCATAGACACCAATGTCCTGTTATACAGGGTATTTAGTCCTCGCATAAATTTCCATTATGGTCATGTAAGTGTTTCTAGAACATTTCTGTTATACTCAAGCAAAAGTATATGTATAATAACTAGAAACATTTATCAAGATTCATAAATGCATAAAGAGCTCAGTGTATAAACATTATAAATCACATTACTCAAGAGGATAAACAAACTCGTTATATGTACATGTTCCTTAAATGTTTATTGTTGTAACCCCTTAGTCAGCGGATCAATCAATCATAATCTATTTTAATAGGGAAATGCTTAATCTCACGAAAATATTTTCACGAGAAATACACGAATTGCATTTTTTTATAACTAGACAAAACAAGATGCTTCAACCACTATCCATTGCAATAGAGAAAATGTTTGGGTAATGATAATCATGGTTTACCGTAAAAAATACAAATAAAAATTAGTTTAAAAGATTATGCATTTTTGTTTGCCTAAGAGAGAGTAAGTTTGGGGTAGACCACTAAGTCTGTTGCATGAGGGACAAAATAAAAGTGAATATGTGATAGAAGGTTACTTTTTGAATATGCAGTGATTGATTTCCATTTTAATGGTTAAAAACTATGAGATATATGTAATTCGTGATTTATTCTTGAAGTATTTAATCGTGATATATAGCAGTGCTGATTCTAATATGTGATGCGTCATACAAGTGTATGAGTATATCATCATAATGAAATTAAAAGAGTATAATATCCAGGGGAACTTGTGAATATCAAGGTTTTTTTTTTTTTTTGTTTTTGTCTTAGATGAAGTGGTAATCCAATGAAATTAAACTCACACACAACTGTGAGGTCCTGGATTCGAACCCGGTCACGACGTCCGGCCTTACAATTTCAGTATTTGCCAGTTGAATAGGACTTCTAGACATCAAGGTTGTTTTCTAATCGGTAATTAAATGCTAAGTGCAAATATAAACTCTATTACATTGTATTATAAAACGGACGGTACCGACATACATACGTGGAACTTTTCTCCGCTGCAAATATGCCTTTACGTGGGCTTTTTTGTCTTTGCATGGGAAATTGGCCCACGCTAATGCAGGACATTGTTGTAGTGAATATTTGATTGCATGTGAAAGTATTCTGAAAGTTCATAATCAAGGGAACATCAACCTAATTTCTAAGCTAGAATATTATGCTCCCTAATTTCACAAGGCCTCAAGAGTTTAGGCACTCACTTCACAATCACTCATTTGTGGTTATGGCGATTCGATTCCACTCAATTTCCTAAAGATCTAGTCCTATCAAAAATCTTGACTATAAACCTATTTTCTTATTATTTCTCTTGTGCAAACAAGAAGAAATCAAGAATTTTTTTTCTCAAGATACAGATTTCAGGCCAAAGTAATTTAATTTCTTTTTTATGATATTGAAATACCAATATAAGCTTAGTAACCCAATTTACCTGAGCACCGTTTGGATTTTAGAGGCATATGGGGATCAAATACCGTTAGGAAAGCATGACCTACCTCGGGATGTAGCTTATAAAAAAAAAGCTTATAATCAAACAAATAATTAAAAAGGACTTTTAATTGCCGTATGGCATTCATTAAAAGAAAATAATCATATGTTTTTCTTCACTTTCAAAATGAATTTCCTGCGGATTTTCCTGCAAGAAGCTATATTTTCCTGAGGTTTTTATGCGGAGTTACCTGCTGTATATGTTCACAGGAAGCACTTACGCGGGCAGGGAAATACATCTAATTCTGCCCAAAGATTTCCTGCGGCTTCTTTTCACTTTTCCTAAGGAAATTTCTGCAGGAACGTTTCCTGCAGTTACCAAAATCCTCAGGAAACAATTACCCACGAAGGTTATAGCTGGGAACCTAAATCCTTGGTAAACTTTTCAGGAAAGGGGTTTTCTGCGGAAATTTCACCCAAATCCGCAGGAAAATCGAGTGTTTCAAGTAGTGTCTTAGAGGGTTTACTTGCCTTTTATTGGCTGGACATATGAGAATCAACCACCTTTACGAGAAATGATCGGGTGAGAGTCACCAATATTATCAGGTTAAATTTTGTTTTACAACCACTGCTAGAAACTCTCAATTTTCCTGCGTATTTACCTACGGGTTTTAGTGAAAATTCCGCAGTAAACGTGAATCCTGCGGATTTTGCCAAAAGGAATAGAACTCCCAGGTAATACCCTTGTGGGTAATTGTTTCCTTACGATTTTAGAATCCGCACGAAAGGTACATCCGCAGGAAAAGAGAAAATAACCGCAGGAAAAGAGAAAATATCCGCAGGAAACATTCAGTCAGTATTTGAGGAGTTTTCCTGCAACAAGCACCTTTTCTGCGAACATACTCGCAGGTATTGCCGCAGGAAAGGCTATTGAAAGGACAAATATCCGCAGGAAAGGGACTAATAAATTTTTTAAAAAAAATTGCTTTTCAATGCATTCTAAAATGATAAAAAAAATAGTTTACAGAAGATACAAATTATAAACTTTTCAGAAATTATAACAAATTAGAAGTTTAGAACAGAGAGTGTTTAACAATTGCACTCATCATACAATATAATAAAATTAAAAGAAACATTTTGTCAAAAATAAATAAAATTAAAAGAAACATGACTCTTCATAGTTGAACCTCGAAGTACTTAATGGCCTAAAGTCTCATGCCTCTCCAAGTCTAATACACTAACACCACCTTTGTGGCTTACAATTCAAAGCAGCTCAACTTACCATTAAAACTATATAAAGAGAACATGAAATGGTTAATCATTTGGTTTAGAGAATTGGTACTCACCTCATTATAATAGGCTCATAAATCAGAACATAGTGACATCATTCGGATATCTCCAAACCAAATTACATCCCCATCCAATTAACATGGTCAACTGACATACACCATTACTATACTAAGCTATCATGAATGGCAGGACAATCAGCATAAACGCCTCATAGGAGAATGTTGCAGAGCCAGTATACACAGTATCCTTCTCCTTGAATTTGTCCGTTAGTTCGTGCAATTCACACAATCGAAAGTGAGGTATTTTATCATCCAATGAGGATCATATTATAAGCTTGATTTCTGGCTCCCTGAGTTAGAGCAAAATTTAAGGTTCTTATACTAGTAAAATAAAACCAGGTTGATTATGTTTCATTCATGTCTCAACTAAATAGCACAAGAAACTTCACAAAAAGGACACATAGTTTTGTAGTACTCTCGTAGAGTTGACTACCAAGAAACAACATCATTCGGACATGTCCGTTTGCTAAGAAAACGTATGCATAACATACCAAGCATCATTGTTTTCCTCCTCACAACAATATTTTAAATTTCAACACAGAAGTTTTAACAAATTGGTAGCAGCAAACATTTAAAAGTTTGTGTGTGTGTGTGTGTGTTGTTAATGCAGTTCTATGAGCAATGTATGATGTTATGCTACCGAAGCCCGGATACTCATAAGTTTCATTTTGCTTATTTGCTTTTAATACCAAGTACTTTTCAATAGGAATAGTAAGATGTAATTTTAATTGCAGAAATTGGAGAAATAACAGAACAATGTATTTCGATAGCTCACCTTCACAGTAAGACAACACCTGCAATAGTAAACAAAGGAAGAGAATCTATTTATTATTATATTTGATATCAAAAGAGATAAGGATGCACAATCAATCATAGTTCTGATATACAGAGAAAATTTCAACTGCACTAAAGGTTTCTCCCATTTTAAATGAAGAAATGTGACATCAAATGGAAATAATAATCGACAAAAATTAACAAACCTTTTGTTGGTAGATTGGATTATTAAAAACATGACAATTGCTTTCCAATTTTCTGTTTTTTTTTTTAATTAATTTCTACTTAATTCATTTTTATTGAAAAAACGAGTGTCAAAGGCTTTAAAGCTAAAATTTTCTTCTGTTTCTAGTCAAAACAAATTAACATTGTAGTTTTGAAAAACATGTAGCATTGCAGATCACACTCTACCTGCATAGTATGTATTGTCACATCGAGTTGCCCCATCAGCATGCTTTAATGCATCCAAACCTTCTCATCAATGACAGAGTTTTGTATGACCATACTTGGATTCGACAATCAGAAAGTTGTACATTAGAAACAGGGAAAGAATAAGGAAAACTTAATAAACTTCAATTAGTAGGCTGAATCCGTAAGACCCGTAATTTTGAAAATAAATGAATATTAATAATATAATATTATGTTACTTCGTCTATTTTAAATTATGATCAAATAAAAATATATAATACCTTCGACGATGAACTTTTATCGCTACTCGAATATTTTAGCGTTTTTGTCGCTTTAGTGACCCGTGGTGAAATTTTAGAAATTTTTCTGAAACCGATTTTCAAGCTCTTCAACCGATGGCAATTTGGCCGCGCGTAAATTTGAAAACGAACCTCGTTTCCTATGAAATTATTTATGATATATTATGCTATAAAAATATTTTCCCCATCGAAAATTTTCTCGTCAGAACACGTCGTATAGAACACTTAGATAAAAGGTTATTTTATCGGCAAAAATGATTTCGAACATTTTTATTGGTATCCGTATCATTGTCAACCACGATCATTTGTGTTTAAAAGTATGTGATGTGTTATGGAAATGAATGTAGGAGAATAATCTTGATGAGTTTTTTTTTAAATAACGAAGTGTTTATGGTTAGGGAATTAGTAGAACTTATATTAATTAAGGAACCAATTGTAACTAGTAAAGTCTAATGATGATTTGCTTTGCTAAGAAAGAAAATATCTACTGATCCCTATCCTCTCATTTCTTCATCCTCTCTCTTCTCTCTTTCACGTTTCTCTTCTCTCTTCTCTCTATTTCTTATCTTCTCTCTTATTTCTTCTCTCTTCTTCCTTTATGTTATTCTCTCTTCTTTTCTATCTTCTATAAAATTGTTCACTTCTACATACACATATACACCACAACACAAAAGCTAGAGCCAATCAAAGGTTTTTCTCTTCTTTCTTCTTTCTTCGTTCTTCTTTCTTCCTTCGTTACTCTTCTTTCTCCCTTCTTTCTTTATTCTTTTTATTATTATTTCTTCTTCTTTGATCAGAAGAAAAATTGTTCAAGGCCCTTGACATAGGTAGTAACTTATGAAATATCTACTCTTTCTTTGATTTTAATCTCTATCACTCAAAAATTGTATAAAGAATCAAAAACTCCTAATAAGGATATGAACCAAATTATTTTGCAAGGGTTCATCCTCCTCTTTCTTTTTGGCCTATAACTTCTTTCTCATTTAGGAACCAAGAACTTTCACTTTGAACTTGTTGTACAACACCTTGAAGAATAAAAATAAATAAATAGAGAGAAGCTAATTAGGAGAACTTGGACAGGAAAAGTGTTAAAGAAAGATAGATTTAGGTCGAGATATAAAAAAGTGTGGTGGATTTACTCTTCTCCTCCCTTGGCTGCCATACCTTGGATTTGTAAGAACCTCTCCTTCAATTTCTTTCATTTGTTTCCTTGTTTAATTTACGGTTATGTTTCATGATCTTCAATGAAATTAAAGAGCAAAAATAAAAAGGATTTTAATTTCACGTTTAATTTTTGGAAGTGAAACCTTAGCTGTGATTTTGATGCTACAAGAGTACTTCGAAACTACTGTTTTTTTTTTCTCTCTTCTGATCTAAGCTAGTATTATCACAAGACCCCATTTGTTTAACTTAACTAATGTCTCTTTATTTGGTTAAAAATAAAATATACCATGTTCTTGTCTTTTCTTTTCTTTGTTTATGAAACTCCTTCTGCGTTTATGTTTTTGAAACAACTTGTTTAAAGTTCTTTATTCCCTTTGTACTTGTAGTAACTTGGTTCTAATTTTCACTCTTTTCTTTTTGTTGTCTACTACTTTAATTCCTATATTCACCCGTAACCATCAATAGCTTTAAGCAACCTTCTAATTAAGAAGATAGTGGACATATTGGACTTTAATTTTTCTTCAAACCATCACTAACAAAGTGTAACTAGGTGAGTTGTGTAAAACAAAAGGGTTAAGTTAATTTAGTAGAATTAAGATCTGTAGTTATGGACTTTTGAATGAAACTTAGTTTTGGTGTGAAATAGATTATTTAACATGACTGAATTCTTCTATTTTTGGTAGTTTTAAGGGAATCTTAAAATTGAACCTTTGTTATTACTTTGGGTCTAAAACCAATGAGTTAGTTAGTAACTAAAAAGAATAGTTATTAGACACTAAAGATACTAATATTTTTAGAATGAGAACTTTAGAATAAAAATTTATACCGGCTAGATTTCTTTTCTCAAAATAACGTTTTAGAAAATAATAGTTTCATTATGTGTGTCTTTGGTCCTCTAGAAATAATAATGAATAAATGGTTGATTTATGATCTCAATTTATTTTAAAACAATGGAAAATAATGTTTATGTTGTTATTGATAAATTTAGACATTGCGCGTAAAGTATTAACAAACTTATAGAAGTTTGAGAAACGACATAAAACAAATGAGGTTCTATTGACTATTGAGACGGAATATGTTAAGAATCATTATAAGTCAAGAACCATTGAAATAGGGTAACCTTAATTAAAGCTAGGCAACTTTTCTTAATCAAAACTTATTTTTAAGCGATAGTTTATTTTAGAAAAGAAAAATTATAAGTGTTAAACTTTGATCTAAAAATAATAATAATAGATATTGGCCTAATTCTTAACCTTCAAAGTCGTGGTTTCTTTGGATAGATATTGGTCAAGTTCTATCTTTCTTGCTTTTTCTCAAATCCGGTCATCTCTCTCTCTACTTCTTCAGTTTTCATTTTTTCCTTCTCTTGAGCGTTTGTGCCGTGAACTTTAAGAGATAAGTGAGATGGTGAGAAAGTTTGAGTGAGATTCCGGAGAAATGGGTAAGAAGAAAAATAAAAACATTTTCTTGGAGAATTATTGGTGTGAGAACAAAATTGGGAATATAACCTTTGCGAATGCTATCAGATTCTCGAGGGTCTTTCATGACTAAGAGAAATAAAAGGGAATGCTTTTGCTCACGTAAGGGCACCTATCCATTTTTAGATATACCTATACATGCTAATTTGTTGTGCATAATTGCTCCTTTTTCATACGTGTTTAATAATGTGCAAATTCCAAGGTGAATGAATAAGTACATGTATGCAATCATTTATGAATGAGAAAAATCACTTATGGTATAGTTAAGTTGTAACATGTGACTAGAAGTCCACATATCTATTGAAAAAAAATTATGTACATGCATTCATAGTTACGTGACCACCACCATAGAGGAGGCACGAGGTGCACACCAGAGAGGTGGCACGGGGTGCGCTTTATAGCCACCTTATCCCTTAGTGGATCATTGAATCTGATAGATGAGTAGATACTCATCTCCTTAATGGTGCTGCCACAACCCTCTGCGGAGCGGTTCTAATTTTCGGAATCATATGCATTGGCATATAGGCATTGCATTAGGAATAGAGTCTTAATGATTTTTAATAATCTATTTTTTTTTTACTTGTTTTCATACATGGGTTAGAATGAGATCTTGAATATATCCATGTATAATGTTTGCTCCGTTTATGCTTCTTGTATATTTGTTATTTTTGAATTGGTGACCCTTTCAGTGGATGGGTGGGCTATACGCCATTAGATTATGACGATTCCAAAGGGAGCCGAGCTACCACGGCGGAAGATGACTATTCCACCTCCTCGGATGAGTGGACTATTTCGTCTTGGGGATTTGACCCAGTCGCAAGATAGATCACGTTCAAGGGGTGCGTAGTCGAGACCACTCACATTGTCGATAGGAAGACAACCTTACGATATGTCAGTTGCGGGTCCAGTACCCAAGTTTCTTTATCTTAGATTAAGATCGGTTTAGTAGTTCCTTTAATTTTAGGCAAAACTTTTGAAAGGAAATTCTCCCTCTGCGTAGGGATGTACTTGTATCTTGTAAATTATTCGGTTGTCAAACATAGCTCTATATAACTCTGGCGTTCATTTTGAAAAAGAACGTTTAATATATATTGTGAATAAAAGTCTACCACTTGTGTTTAAAAAGGTTTTAAATTTATTCTTCGTTCTTTTAAAAAAAAACTGACTCAATATTTTTGTTGCTAAAAAACGGGGTGTTATTGAATCATTTTCTATGACACTTCATCTAGTATCGGAAGATATGTAAAAGACCAATTTATAAAACAAGAAGAAGTTTGAAGAACCGTGGTTTGAACTAGAGAATTCTCTAATCAAGTTGGTTTTGTGACCGAACTTGTAAAGGAAGCTAAAAGAACAAAATAATTTTCTGCTTAGGATTTCTTTCATCTCTTGTAATCATGTAACGAATCATTATTAATGAAGAAACTTTGAAGATTGACTTTAACTTAGGATTTCTTTTTTGGTTATTGTCCGTGTATTTATTTCTTCGCTTGAAGTGGTTATTCTTTTCTGTTTGTACATTCAATAGCTACTTCATATTAGTATTAGTGTGTCTCAATTGGTATATATTAGCGATACATCAGTTGGTGTCTTCGGATACACTTGTTGGAGTAAGTCCTAATAGCTAATCTGCATTAATTGAGTTTGGTTTTGTATCAAAATTTTAATATATATTTATGAATGTATAATAAGTGTTGTATCATAAGCTAAAGAACATTATTCTTAAAGTATCCGTAGTTAAAAGCTTACTATAAATTGGGATAATAGTAAGGCATATAGACTATTATGTGAGTAGACTGATGATCACTTCTCATGGGTCATAGATATGAGACATCATGTCTTCACACATGTATAAATATTAGGAGTAATATTTATACTGGTTTGACCCTCCATGAGAATACTACATAGTAAAAGTTATGAAAAGTGTCATAAGATATTCTGATAGTGATGATGTTGTATTTCACCCTCTTACCTAAAACCACTATGTACCCTAGATGTAGGAGTTGAGTGTTTTATGACCATTCAAACGTTCTCTGTAATAAGATGACTATAAAGTTGGTTGGTGGATACTCCACGAATATGCTGAGGGACATGAGTGACCTAGATGAAATTTGCCCCTCCTACATAACAAGAGAAATGTCTATGGGACAAATATTGAACTAGACAAGGATGACACAGTCTATGACTTGTGTTCAATATAGACATGAGGGAAAACGGGTAATTATACATATGATCATTATCACAGAAAGGTTTCATCAGATCACATGACATTCTCGTCACTTGGATAACAGTGATGTGTTGTTAGATACCGCTTATTATTTATAATATTAAATATGTGATTTAATAATATTGCAAACGTCACGGGGGTCACACACAAAGGATAGAAAGATAAAAGAAATAAATAAGTAAAATTTATTTATAAAATAATAAGTAAATACTTAATAGTAATTAAATAATTAAGTATAACTTATTATTTAATTAATGAAAAAAATAGATGGCAAATGTGATGGAAATATTTAATAATATTAAAATGTTGCTTTGGTCATGGTTCATTATATTTGTAAATTTGGACAGAATAGTCCATTATCATGTCTTGTAAATTTGGACAGAATAGTCCATTTATTCACCTTAATACATTTGATTATAGAAAAAAAAATAGAAAACTGCAACATCCCGCGTTTTCCTCTCCAAGAATAATTAGAATAAGATTTATTAAGGATATTATGGAATGAGAAATTAAGTGTGAGTAATTAAGGGTACAAGTAGATAACAAAGTTTCATTAAACCAAACCCAACATAAATGACCCAATATGATGAAAATAAGATACAAGAGAAATATATGTATTTGTACGAGGGTAGTTTATAGTAACTTGACAGTATAAGTTCTCCTCTATGTTGAAAAAGACAGAAAAATCAGAACTCATTCCTTCTCCCTTTGCTCTATCAAACCACAACAAAAGTAAAAGAAAAACTCTTTCCCCTTTCATGAATAATTTTACATGCAATCCACAATTCTATCTTCAATATGTCTTTCAATTCCATCAATTAAGTAAGAATAATAGAAAGAGAGAGATAGACCTTGAGAAATTATAGAAGAAGGAGAAGTAAAGATGTTGGGGTTTTAAGAAGTGAAGAGAAAATTGGAAAAAGACAAGAAGATGAAGGAGAATCAAGGATTGGAGGAAGAACAAGAAAGAATAGCATCTCAACATCATCTTAATGGAAGTTTAGAGGTGGGTTTCCCCTTATCCTTCATCCCTCATGCATAATCTTAAATTAGTTGATTTTTAGGGTTATGGGATTTTAAAAATTAGCTTATGAAATTGAATGGATACATGTTGCATGTATGATTGATTAAGATTACTTGCATGAACTGGATTGTTAATTAGTGTTTGGTAATGTTTGATATGTTGATGGTTGATTTAGGATGTCACTTTATTTATCCTAAATTGATATTAGTAAGATTTAGAATGTAATTGAATTGGTGGAAAAAGAAAAGAAAAATAAACATCATTACAAAATCTGAATTTGTATTTACTTACATAACTGAATTGAAATTCATTTAACTTGAGTTATGAAACTCATTTTTGAGTGCAGTCAGTTGGACTTTAAAGATAACTTATAGTATCATAATACTGGAAAGTTTTGTAATTTTACACTACTTTTACATTTTTTTGATATTATGAAAATGGTCCATAACAAAAAAAAATTATAATGGCCCCGGCCAAGGGCACACCACATTCGAAAGAGATCCCTCATACTCCAGTCCTACCCCGTCTTCTTGTGTCCTGTTTTGTAGAATTTCTTGCATCAGTCAACTTAGATAATTTATATCTTGAGTTAGGAAACTCTTTTTTGAGTGGGACCAATTGCATTTGGAAGAAGACATATTTTATTTTCGTCACATCAAATTTCATAATTTTAGCATGTAGGAGCATGTCCCAGTAACTCTGTGAACACAGACGTGCCGTCACAAAATTTTACGGTAACATTGTTGAGTTTAGAAAACTACAACTTGAGTTAGACATGCATTTGTTGCAGTGAAAATAATTGTGATTGATGTAGTTTACTGAATTCTTGTTTTAATTATGAAGTGGTTTGATGAAATGTATAAACTCTAGGTAAATTAAACCTAGGAGGTTGTTAATGCGCTAATTGCATTTGAAATTGATGAATTGAGGTGTTATGTTAAATTATTGTTTGTTAAGTGAATGAAATGTGAATTTGAATTTGAAGTAGCTATTCTTATTTATAACATATTGGATAAATGTATGATATTTAAGTGGGAATAATGGGATTCACCCTAGCTAGGCGATTTATCCATCTATGACGGGAGGTGTAAGAAGGGGTTAATGGGGCATCGTTTTATGGAGTTAATCTATCTCCATCTTACCAAATGATTCCTTATAGATAACTGATTTGTTAGTGATCGTTCTTATTTAATTACCATTTATGTTCACAAGTCCGTTAGTTTAGGTTATCGAGGTTTTCCCACGTACGGTAACCTACAAGGTTGCTTATATTATCTATGAGTTATAAGTTTAAGAGTAAGTGATTGGATAATAATGTTTATTGTAAATAATTAACTGATGTTTTTATATTTATATCATTTGAGGTTCAACTGATTACATTTAATTTTATGTCTATATTTTATGAAAAATCTTGTTCAAAGGCAAGATTGTGTTTTAACCCACGTTGGGAAGCTCACTGAGATAATTAATATCTCACCCCACGTTTATTTATATATTTTTCAGGTGTAAGTCATATTCAAAAAGTATTATCAGAAACCGGATCACAGTCAAGGTCTAGTCTAGGGTCTATTTAATTATTGTACCTTTCAAAAAGTACTCTTTATGTAATTCTCAAATGTTTTATAAATGTTTCTTGTAAAGCAAGTCATTCAAGGTTATTTAATTGAAATTTTAAGTTAGAACTCACTACTAGAAAAAGCAAAATTAGCGACGGAAATTAGTGACGGAAAAAATAAAATTCCTCACAAATTCCTTAGTCGCAAAATTTAGTGACGGAATTAAAGAGGGATTTCACGTTTTCCCTCACTAAATATCCCTCACTAATTTTTGTTTTTCTAATAGTGACTTTAAGGTAAACTCCCCATTTGAGATCAAAATGTTTTAAATTATTTATTACTCAATTGGGACATTACAAAAACAAATTAGTCTCGAAAATAATGTATTGAATTTATAAAAGTTTAAAATATCTTTAATTGAGGCTGTATTTTTATATTATCTTTCCTTTAAACAGTGTTTGGCTATATATAATTAAAGAAACAGTTCAAAATGATGTTCTGGCCACATATTTGTTATACTATTTTTAAGCTATTGTCTGCTTCAATTTGAGTATGATGTAAGTTATGATAGTGTTGTTTTTAAAATGCGCAGCAATGAGTTGAACAAAGTGTGAGTGTGTGTTTTAGTTGCAAAAACAGAGAAGTATTGCTTATTTATCTATTTATTTATTTTGATAACAAAGAAATATTTATCCACCATTTACAGAATATAAAGACCCCACTCAAACCAAAGTAATCGAAAATTAAACTGTTGTTAGTAGCTATCAAACGAGAGTTTCATCCTCCTTCCACGTACAAAATGG
>Ga0315913_1003053_pt1 | contig 19980 bp, 10 predicted proteins | sample MpolsnodulesMG_FD_207736 | JGI IMG/M metagenome (GOLD analysis project Ga0315913, IMG submission 207736) | Medicago polymorpha root nodule microbial communities from Los Angeles, California, United States - small nodules | ecosystem: Host-associated > Plants > Roots > Nodule | place: USA... | reverse complement strand
AAAATTTTGTTTCTGAAAATAGTCCCTGGAGGGACTATTTTAAAAAACAAAAAATTTTGCAAGGACCAAAAACAAAATTTTTTTTTGCAAGACTTAAACGAGGCATATTTGCAGGGACCAGTACCATATTTTAGCCTAAAATTATTTATAAAAACTTTGAGATACAAAACTGCTGCATTACACACCCCAACAAAACAATCGTGCAACATATATTATTAGATACGAGAAAGAAAAAGAAAGAGATGAGGCCGCATCAACTCTCACCTTCAAAGAGCATATTATTTTCTGCTTATTCTATCAAAAAATAGACAAATAAAATCTAAATTATAAAGTAAATCCAATAGAGAAACTGTTTGTCATTGATACGAGTTTACTAATAGATTTAAATAAAGTGCACACAGTAAATATCATTCTTTTATATTTAGAAACATTATATCCACCTGTATGCGTGTCACCCTCTCAATTTTTCTACACACTGCTTCTAAATCACATTTACCAACCACTCTTATGGCATCACCTTCCACACTGTAATTCCTAATTATTCCTGAAACATTTTAAATAAATGGACTTGGTAAGGAACAGAGTAAAGTACAAAAGCAAGAGCAACTCTTCTACTTGGATGTTTAAATAGGTTCCACACAAACACATCATTCATTTTATAAAATTTTAGCGTTATTTATCTTATTCGGTTGTAACACATACGTCCTTTGTCTATCTCGTTTAGGTCCATTATCTTCTTGGGATTTTGATTCAAGAAAGAAGATAATGAAGATCAAGATGATGAACATTTCTTTTTGGGAACGGATGAAGATTATTAACATGTTCATGTGGTTTATGAATTTCTTTATTTTGATAGATAAAGGATATAAACAAGGACAAAACAAAATATAAAGAACGGATGTGCTATAACTAAATAAGATGAAGATTCCCTAGTGTAATTATTCTTAAAACAATTTATTAGGGTTTAAAAATATGAAGAAAGAAAGGGTCGTATTGGCACCTTTTGTTGGAACAATATTTAAAAACAGTTCAAAACGTTTTTCAGCCGACGAAGGAATTACTGGGATGTGTAGTGCTCTAGATCGCTTTATTTAAGACATTTTGTGACAATAGAATTGAGGAATAGGAGTTTTGTTTATAAGAGCAACACATATTGTAGTTTTGTCAAGATAGGTTATAAAACCAATGGTTGGGATCCTTTAACCGTTACAAAATCAACGTTGTGATCTTCCCTTATTAAAGAGCAACACATATTGTAGTTTACAAAGTGAGGGCGCACACATGCATGTGTTCAACGCGTGTTGGTGTGTGTCAACCACAATCTAACGTGTGCAAAACTATTATGTGTATCTAAACCAAAAGTTCCAAAAAAATAAGTAATTTAATTTCAGGTATCGGATCATTAAAAAATAATACAACACCATGGTCCAGACTCGATCAGACAACGACAACGGTGTCGTGCGCATGGTAGTCATGTTGATTGTGTCATCACTCATTTACAAAATTGTGTACCCCGAAGAGGGAACACCCTTCGATATAAACATTAGTGGTGTGTGTAAACTCTCCTATGTATGACATAGGAAATTTTCAATTCACACAAAAACACATATAGTGTTCAACAACCTTCTCTATAGGCACCTAGAACTTTAACTCCATGGTATGGATGTTTATTAAACTTGATGTTAAATAGATGAAGTATCTATCGTTGTGGATACTCTAAGTTGTTTGCTTAATTACAATATAGCGGGTGAATAAATATTAAGTTCTTGCTTGGCGGCTTTTATGTAATCGATTACCCACATCTCACAATTTAATTACGCGAAGGATCCTTCAACCAAACACTCATTATTGTTCAGGTGGTTGCGGTTCTTCGGAGGATATTATCACTTCTTCTTGACTTGTGACTTCTATGGAGAAATTTGGTATGATACTTTCAAGTGGCTAGGTATTGTTACGGTCAAACCAGCCCATATAAAAGACCATTTACTTCAATTATGATCGCTAGGAGGTTTTTCAAAAAACATATGTAATGTTTTCTACTAGATCTGGCTCTCTTGTACTTGGATTGTTTGGCGTGACAGGAATGCCATAATTTTTCAACAACAGGGGACACTATTCATCATCTTTTGGACATAATTAAGCTGCAATAATCCTTCTGTTGGTTGAAGGCAATCACCCTACTTTTGTTTTCAATTACCAACTGTGGTGGCGTAATCCTATCTTTTGCTCGGGAGTTCACCTTTAGCTTCATTTGCTTTTTTGTTCGTTTTCTGCCGCTTGTTACGCAGTTTTTTACATTGTTTTTCCTTTGGTTCATTGTTGTAATAACTTCTATTCCTTCTTAGTTCTCTTCTCGCACATCTTGTGCTAGAAAGAGTAAGATGTTTGGTTATAAATGGGATATGCAATATTTTCATTCAATAAAGAAAAGTAAATTTATCTAGACAAAAAAAATAACAGTAAATTTATCTAATTTTTTATAGTTTGATCTGTCAGCTAGGAACGTAGTTAGTTCCTCCATTCTTCCTCCATCAAATGCAAGCATGGCCTCCGTCTACAATATTAAATAAGGAATATATGTAGTATTCAATTTTCCATTCAACACACATACATTAATAAGTAGAAAACACTAAACTTTAATAGAATTTATTTTAGTCACAGCCAACCAATTATAACATAAAGTAGATTATTCCTCATACATATTTTTTATTTACCTATTGTTTGTGAACATAATATTTTCTAAAGTCAAATATTGTGCATAGATATAATTCTTAAAAAATTGAGTTAATGTGTTTAACAAATTGCAAAAACAAAACTTAGAAACTTGTTAAAAACATATGACATGTTCTTATTTTTATTTTTTTTGGTAAAAAACCATGTCCTATATTTGAAATAAAACTATCTTATTATTGCTTACATTTCTTTCTTTTTTTAGAGTTCTAATTTTAATCATTAAATAAAATAAGGGGAAGAACGATATACCTCCCTTTTTCTGATCCTTAAATTGAAACAAGTCATACTCGTGATCATTTCTTCAGCTCCTCCTCTTTTCTGATGAATATGATTGTGCAATCTAGTTATCCAATTGATATATATTCTGTTAGGGCATTAGATGACACATGGCCTTTTTCTAGGATTAAAACTTCAGAAAGTATATATGAAAAAATATAATTTAAGCAAATCATAGTTAAATAAATATTTCAATTCTCTGACAAAAAAACTTGAAAATATTTCAAATATGTTGAAATCAAATATATTTTCATTTAGAACTTTATTTGTAAATATACTTAACTACAATATGTATTATGATGTGTTACATGATACGAAATATATACATAATTACAAATATGCCAAGCTTGGTGAAGCAACAAGTTAGGGCATACAAATATAATACGTGATGTGAGTACCAACTTATTGTTGTTTTAGAAAATATTTGTGGATTGATGAACAGAATTAGTAGAAAATATCAACCAAGAAAAATAAAAGACATGGAAGATTCATATGTGGTCTATGAAACACTGATACAGACAAGGACAATGACATGTCGACACCGTTAATAATTTGAAAAAATAACATAATTCAGTATAATTATATGTGCCGGTGTCGGTGTCGTGTCGGTGTGGCAGCACATGTCCAATACCGAGACACACCTAACCGGAAGAGTTTTCGAGCTTTATAGTATGCGGTGGTTTGCAGTTTTGGGACTTATCCTTGTTAACGATTTCTACTGTATATCGAAAATAGGAACACTAGTTGTAAAAATGATAATAAACAAGGGTTTTTCTAAATCAACATGTCTTACAAGTGACAACCAGAATATGAATTAAACCCTATTAAATTGCAGTGGCATAAACTATTTACATGCAAAAGAAACACTGCTAGGTATGAAAATAATCTGTAAAACAAAAGGTACACAAAAAACAGTAAACTAGAAAGAAAAGAAAAACAAAGGTCATTAGAAAATTTAGAAGAAACGCATACCGACTTTTCTTTCTTCCCTCCAATGTTTTGCGGCTCCCTTGCAATTACGTAAACCCTTTTTTTTTCAATGACCTAAACGGCTAAACCCTTTATGCATATATTAAAAGGAAAAAACTCAGGTACAATTCCTTAGGTACTTTTTGTATGATTCTTAACTAAATTCACCATGATTTCCTTAAATCCATAATTCTCTCAAAATTTGTTATCTCCAAAAAAGTTATATTTTTAGAAACAAATCTACATTATTATTTTTATTTTTTTTGAAAGATAAATCTACATTATTGTTAATTAGGGTAGATAGAAAATATATTGTATTTTCTCTTAAAAATGATTGTCTTTTTTACAGAATAAAAAAATTGTCTTAACGGGACAAAAATCTGATTGTTAGATTAAAATAATTTAATTAAAAATAATAAAATCAAATTCATTTCTAATCAGTACAAAAATTTCATTTATAATTAAATTTCTGAATTAATTTTACTTTTTATTTATAAATAAAATAAATCATTCTAGTTTCAAAAACATGCCAAACACATTATTGTTCTTCTGTGCTATTTTTTATTTATTAAATTATTCAAAATTTCAGAACAAATTGATTCATTGAAAATCTGCTATCAATATAATCATTTCAAATGTCTCCTTATCCGGTAACAATTCTAAAAGAACATTTACAATGTCAATGTATGAATTCACTATTTTGAAAGCCTGCAAGGTTGATATCCATCCTCCAAAAGTCCCTATCATCAAGGAAGTAATATGGATCCTCTCCATTTCAAGGCTAGTTTAAAGTAAACACAGATGGAGCAGCTATGAAGAATCCTGACAAAGAATCTATTGGGGGTATTTTTCAAAGATGCTAATGGAGTTTGTACTGCTTGCTTTGCTCGGTATTTAGATCATGGTGATGCATTGCTTGTCGAGCTGAATGATGCAAAGATAGCAATAGCAACTTCAAAAGGATACAATAATCTATGGTTAATATCTGACTCTCAACTTGTCCTTCTAGCTTTCAAATCAATCAGTGTGGTTCCTTGGCGTCTCAGGAACTGGTGGCTTAACTGTTTACTTCAAACTAGGAATATAGGTTTTTTGCTACTCATATATACAGGGTAGAGAATTTTTGTGCACTTTGGTCTATCCCATTTCTTTTCTTCTTTGGCTTTGTGAATAGATTTACCCGACTTTATCCGAATGGAGTATAATGGAAATAGGTTAGGAATGCCTAATTTCAAGCTTTTAAAATAGTGAATTCATACATTGAGATGAATATTTTGAAACTCTCCGGTACATCAATGAGTCAAGCAAATCGTCTTATATGTAAGATTGAAATATGTTTTTTTTTATTTGTATACCTTTTTATTTTTATTTGTATACCCCAAACATTTTTTATTCGGAGTTGTGCCTAAGTGTTTCTTTGATGAGTCATCTCTCCTTAGAGAATAAGCTAGAACTTTCCTAGTTTCACAAACCTCCTTAGTGTTGTCAGTTGAGTTTGCAATTCAAGTTATAGTGTTTCCCATCAGAAACACTGCAATTGTAACCTCTAAAGAGTAGGAAAGTCTCCCTGTTCGTTCAAACAAAATCCTCCATTGAAAGTAGTAATCATTTCTCAATCTTATGTAGCTGATTCGTATCATTTCTCAATCTTATATAGTTGATTCGTTGTTGATTTCTTTTAGTCCATTTGTTATGGATTAAAAAAAAGTTATATTAATGTTTAGAGATTTAAAAAAAGTGACAATAATTGATAGAATTGATTTGGATGAAAAGTGAGTTGAATGTAAAGTGATTTATGTTTGGACACTTTTTATAAAAAATGTTGTTTGGGTAATTTATATCAAAATTGCTTTTATAGGAGTAAATTACCAAAAAAAAAGTCATCACGCCACTCACTATAATGTTGGATGGTAAAAAAAATTCCTGCCAACACTAATTTTTTTAATTAAAAGATAAAAATAAAATTAAATCATGTGTCCTCACTAGTCACTACCCATTCTCCAGTTCTCCAGAACCTTCCAATTGATTTTACCATATCTGCTACAATCTCAAAACTTTTCTCCCTTCTACCATTCCTTCCTCATTCTCTTATTTCTCAAATTTATTCTTCCATTCTATCAATTCTCTTTACCCATCTATCATTCTTCATATCCATTTTCGTTCATCAAAATGAATTCCATCTCGATGATGTTTCTACAATGGAGAAAGGAAACATGCAACAATTGCAGAGGTAGATCTGGGTGATGTGGTGCAGATTAGTGAGTCCTAGTAAGGAATAAAATGAATTCTGAAATGGTAACCCAACAACAAAATGAGGATCGAATTTGGATTCACCGTAGACTGTTCCCAACCACCAATGTGCCGACTATGATAATCTACAGAATTCCCAACTGCATGCAATTCAAATCCTCTCAAACACATGCACCGTATGTAACAGAGTTAGACCAAGGATCATGATCACATTTTGAAAATCATGGGACATAAGAACTACTTTTAGAGACTAAAATGGAACATTACCTTATTTCAAAGGACTAAGAACAAAACATATTTAACATGTCATAAATTACATAAAGATAATCTCCATCATCTTTATTCCTAATATGTGTGTGAATGACAAAAACCTATGATAATTCATAATTCTAAAAATACTCCGTTATGAAATTAAAACATATCCGTAATGTTAGAATCACAAAAACAAGGACCTATGATAATTGCAAAGAACTTTGCCACAGAATACAAGCAGATTGCTTTGTAGCCTGAGGTAACATTAGTCCCATAAAGGTCTCCTACCATAGCCCCAAAAAAGTGGTTGTTGGTAAACAAGGCATAATTTGGGGAGTGTTCAACAAGGCATCATCGTCAAACCCCAAATATGGTATACAAAATTTATATAAAAATATTTATGGGCGCTATATTCCATAACAAGGTTAACAACAGCCTTACTCCACGTTGTCACCAGATCTACGATATGGCATGAATCTATGGTCCTTTGCAGCATTTCTCTTCCTCTTTTTCTCAATATATGATTCAAGATTTCCGGACGACTGAAAATAGTAAATAGATAAAATTAAGGGAAAAGAAAAACAGTATGACATAATGCAATGGAGGTAAAATGAAGGGGGCACGTAGAGATGTTCTAAGATGCATACCTTCAGATGATTATATTTATCAACAAGCCTTTGCTTCCTGATTTCGGCTGAAAAACAAACAAAAAAATGTCATTATCGATAGTTGGAATTTTATTTTATTTAAAATTTATTTGTTTGATGTGTTTTCAGTTCATTTGTTTGATACCATTTAACCTTCATATTCAAAGAACTGTATCATCCATATAATTATTTCCCCATATAAACATGTGAATGAGAGATGTAGTAAAGAATGAGTATACCAACAATATAGTCCATTCTTTTAAATGAATAAATTAAATCAGTGTCGTATTAATTTCCCTCATGTGGAAGGGGAAAGGGAATCAGAACATTAGAATTTTAGCGCTATTAGTGGACTAGAATTTTAAATAAGACTACCATAAAATTTCAAAAAAAAAAAGAATAAACTATTAATCTTATTAGCTAAATAGATTAAGTAAAAACAATAGATTATGAGGAAAGGCCAAGTTTCCTAGTAGAATAAAATATCATTTAATTATAAGCTTTTTAGATAGTATCGAAACTAAAGGGTACAATCCAAGAACTGGTCCCGTAAAATTCCTATTTAGTAGGGAGCACAAGATAGAAGTCCTAAAAAAAATAGTCCTTACAACCACCCTAAAGATCATTTTTAGGTTTATTCCTAGGAGTATGGGCACTAATAAAATATTATAATGTGCTATTGCCAGGTTTCACTTAAAAGTATGGTGTTCGCATCCCTTCTAGGACAGTTAGTAACAATGCCCAAAAGGAATAGAGTAATGAGTAATGTGAATGACCAATGTAGAAAAAGAACACAAATTTATTTATTGTGCAGGAATAGGGACAGAAATCTACAAGAGTAGTCCAAGGAGAAACTGGATTAACCAGTCCAAAACTCAATTATTCCAATACACACCTTCCTCTTCATTTAGAGGTACTCCCTCTGGCATGAAATATAAGCAAAAGTGGTTGTTGAAAAGTCAATGTATGTGGTTAAAAATTTAGTCCACAATACATACATCAACATTTCAACTACTTTTTTTGCTTATATTTCATTCCAGAAGGAGTAACTATAGAATGAAAAAAATCTGACAAACTGTTAACTAAGTAACAAAACTTCAGTTAGTTTCCCAACGGGATAGCAACTAATTAATATCCCCCACTATAACTTATATTTCTGTTTCCTCCTAAATTAAACCGACAAGGTCTTCTTACTCCTAGTCCTAGAGGATGGCTCACCTTCATGTCTAACACATCAAGTAGTACTGTTTTCATGAGCTAAAATATATTTACAGATTACAAACATCAACACTATTGACCATACTACCACTAATATCACCAGTGCGCTACAAGCGAAAAGGGAATTCAGATATTTTAATTGAAATTAATTAATGTTTACAAGAGTTATTCTAATCTTGCAATATTGACTCCGCATAATCAATGTCTCATATTTTGGGTTCAGCAAAGAACTTCTCTTCAAAGTTCAGATAAAGCTAATAAAATTAACATAAGCAGAGATTGTACTTCTAACATATCGGAAGTGATAGAAAAGGGAGATAAAATTATGTTGAAGGAAGAGAAGACTTACATTTCTTGAGATAAAAGGGACGTTTTCCCTGCTTTGCTGCTTCTCTCTCTTTTTTCTTGTGCTTAGCCAAAATCTGTGTCTCAATATTCTTTGTTGAATCAGATTTCAACTGTTTATCCTGAAAAGACATGTAAACATGATCAAGTAAACTAATAAAAATTACACCGTTGGACAGGGAAGACAAAATTCAAAAAGATGTGTACTTACAACCCATGCTATGCGCTCTTCTATTTCACTTCTACGCTCTGGATCTTTATATTTTCTCAATTGCCTTTTAAGAGCCTGTTATGCCAGAAGATGCCGTCATGAGAGGAAAGTCATAAAATAAGATATAGACAAAATTCTGCAGTTACAATTCACAAGATTACCTACCTGTCTTTCAGCAGGAAGATCATTTTCATATAAAAAATTATATCTCTTTTTAAACCTGCAAGTCCAAGTACAAGTATTATTAGTGCTACACTGTTCTCATAATAGGTAACAAGAGAAGCTTCCAGATTAAGTTAAAAACACTTGCTAAAAATAAAATACTACAAGTCCAAGTACATGTATTATTAGTGCTACACTGTTCTCATAATAGGTAACAAGAGAAGCTTCCAGATTAAGTTAAAAACACTTGCTAAAAATAAAATAGCAACGTAAAAATCACTTGAATTATATTGTTCACCATTACAATCTAGAAATAAGTATACAAAAACAACTAAAATGCCAATGAACCTATGAGCTGGGTTAGAACTATCAAATGTTCAATTGAATATTAATTTCCAACCCAATGGTATCCACATAAACGACACGGCATTGTAGAAACCAAGAATTATATGGAACTATCTGTAGCAATACCCAAACAGAGGATATCTAATGCCACTCACTAAGTAATATGCTTGTGCACGCACACACAATGGTATGACTAAAATACTATCTTAAACATGCTCTAAAATCATGCTTCAATCTGTGTGTTGAATCAAATTATACCACGGTTAAGGAAAGGCACTGGGCAGGACATGCTGTAAAATGGAAAAGACAATCAAAATTTGCAGGCTTTATTTCAGTATGAAATGCTTTAAATTGATATGCTGATTAAGTAAAAAAACTACAGTATATCTTAAATACAGTAGATTGGAGATTTGTCATGCACAAAAATAACAGCATAAAATCCTTCAGTATTATCTAACAGATTTTAATGCAAAGTAAAGAATAGTACATGAGTCGGGACGAGTTTGTTCAGAGAAAAAGAATAATCAATGACAGGGGAAAAATTATAAAATATGTTGTTTTAACATTTTCTAAGGATTAATTTCAATCATGGACTATGGGAACTAAAATTTCCCCATAGTAAGAAAGACTTTCAGAAGAAATTAATTTGAATTCTTCTGCCCACAACTTCAACACATTCTTCTTATGTTCACTTATTCAGGACAGTGATAACCAGCTCTTGGTTAAAATTAAAATAGTGAAAGAATGTCAGTTAGCTAGGCATGCTCTTGATAAAAATACAGCAAAAATCAACATGGTTTTACACCAGTACGAAAATGCTTAAACTTTTTCATGATGATCGCAATAAAAAAAAATCATGTTTCAACACAAATGAACACAACAAGAAAAGGGTAGAACAACAAACAAGTCCAGAGGTGAACATACCCATCATTGTCAAATGTACCGCAAAGAGACTCAAATCGTGGATCACGTACAACCTGAAAAATAATGAAGGCATGCATAATTCAGCAAAAATCATCCAGATATATAAAACAGAAATATCATATCCATATTTAATTTCAGCACAATTTCAACATCATATACAACAACCATTAAAACTTGAACATTTTGTAAGTATTTATACACTATTTTACATATGATAGTGGAACTGGAGTGTTAACTACATATGACGAAGTGTGTGCATGCGTAGAGAAAACAATAAGCAAATTGGTTTTCCTCCTCTCCATGAGCCCACAATTTGTTTCACAGGGAAATGTGTCTAAAATATTACCCCCAAAAAAACCTATGCAAGCTAATGGCATTTATAAATAATGATTTTGAAATATGAAACTATTCAAATTGTCGATAAACAACACAAGATATTAGCAGGGAAGAGATCATTGGATTCTAGACAAGTAACAATTAATCTGACCTTCTTAGGAGCTTGAATGACATCTCTAAAAGCAGGAACTGGCTTCTTGCTACTAGCTTCCATTGGCCTAGTAAAAATTGGGAAATCATTTTATTTGTGCACACAAGGATAAGAATAAAAGGAAAACCACGCTGTCAAACAAATAATTATATATTACTAAGGGAGTGTTTACATTGACTTATTTGAACAATTAAACTTACATACTTGCATAAGTTTTGTTAGACTGTTTGTGAAAAACAATGGATGACATTGTTCATATGTTTTCAGATTGTTTGGATAAACAGCTTATTTGCAGCTTATAGCACAAGCACTTAGCTTATTTGCAGCTTATAGAACAAGCACTTAGCTTATTTGCAGTTTATAGCACAAGCACTTATCATGATAAGTGCTCATGTATAAGCTCAAATAAGCTATTGCAATAGCAAAGGATAAAATAAAGTTAAATTATTTTTGTATATGTTATAAGTTATTTTTATAAGCTATATTAGAGAAGTTACGAAATAAGCTAATAAATGCTTTTGGAATAGCTTATGGAAATAAATAAGCTTTTATGATAATTCATAAGTTATCATTAATAAAAAATTTATCTTCATAAGTTGTATTTTTTTATAAACTACATTGACAAGCTTATGAACAATACATAAAAGCTTATTTATTTGCATAAGCTTAAAAATAAGTCAATCCAAACGGACTCATAAATTGTTTTCATAAGTTCTCCAAAACAGTCTCACAAAACGTATGCCAGTAGATAACCTCAAATAAGTCAATCCAAACAAACCCTATTTTCATAAATTCAATGGGATAGCTCATAAAACATTCATAGCTTACAGAAAATAATTAACTTCATTTTATTATCTTTTGCTATAGAAATAGCTTATACATTTGCATATCATATAATAAGCATTTTTGTTATAAGCTGTAAATAAGCTGTTTATCCAAACAGGGCATAAGCTACAAATACAATAATACCTATTCTTATTAGCCCTTTTTAACTTCTTATCTTCTGCAGGTTTCTTGAAAAACGCATGCGCCCCATTTGATCGAGCTTTCTGCAATTCCTCGAACGTAACATCAGCTAGCTCTTTCTCTATCTCTTCCTCCTCCTCCTACAATCATCAAAATTAAAATTAAAATTAATAACAATACTAAATTATTATAACCTAAGTTAACATTTGATGAATTTTAGAAGTTACTTACATCTTCTGATGAGGAGGAAGAAGAAAGAGACTCGTCAGTTTCATTCTCCTCGTAGTGGGTTTCATCGGTTGAATTTGGGATTCTGCTACCGTGCTTGTTCATTTTGAGAAATGAATTGAAAAACAATGCGGTAAGATGTATGAGGCGGTACTCACTTGTTGTCGCGGCCAAAGAATTCAGTGGAGTTAGGTGTTAGGGCAAATTTTGACAAACAAATAATTTTCACCCTTTTTGTGAGTATGCTATGCTAGTTTTCTCCTTTTTTTTTCTTTTTTTTTTTTAATTGACAAAATAGCATAGAATTATTTAATTTCGATTATCATGTCCAATCAAACAATTTTGGGAGAAATATTTTGGGTAGCACTTCGGTTGCTTTGACTTAGGTGTCTTTGTCTCTATCTCTATTAATCAAATATTTTATAGGCTAATTATTAGTAGAGAGGATATACAATGAAAATATTGAACAAAACATTTCTTGCAATGCACTTGTTGGTCAACGTTTCATCAATATTTTGCTATGAGCAATAATATATGAACAATCATTGGTGACAACTTTCATGACAACTTTCATTTCTTCTATTTTTATTAGTCAAAAATGATAGAGAGAGAGAGAGAGAAAGAAGGAAAGAGAATAAAAACATAATGTGAGTATGAGAGAGAAAGTTGTTAAAAAGTTGTTGCAAATTGGTTGTATAAATATCATTTCTCTTTTGCTATATACCTTGTCGTTTACTTGAACAACTTCAATTGTGGGGAAGATGTTCCCTTTACATCACTAAAGAATAACGAAAATGTGTTTGGTATGGCGGTGACGATAATTGATTTTGATAGAATTGAGTTTGAGAGAATTGAGTTTGGTTAAAAGTGAGTTTGATGTGAATTGATTATGTTTGGATACACTCAGTTAAAAGTGATTCTTCCGAATTAATGTTGTTTGGGTAGTTTGAATGTGTATTGACAACTTAGCCTTTTAATTGTATTTTTTAGAACATCTTTTTAGTTGTATTTAAAATTAAATATGTCATCTTCATTTTAGATAATTATTTCAACTTGTCATAAATGAATTTTTTACTTCAAAAATTCATTTTAAAATAATATTAATTAATAAGAGTTATAATTAATATATTTTTATCATTTTAGGTAACGATTTATAATTAGTTTTAAAATATTACTAAAATAGGTTGTAATTATTATTATAACTAATAAATTCCCTAATAAAACAAATAAATAAATCTTCTTATAAAAAAAATAATAAATAAATTTCAACTCTTTTGTTTAAAATTGGGCATTTTATGAAAAAAAAATAAAAAAAATTTCAACTCTTTTGTTTTAAAATTGGCCATTTTATGAAGAAAAAAAATAAATAAAAAGGATTGGGTCATTACCCGTTATCCTTTTTCTTCTCAAACCAAGGGAAAAGCTCCCTCACTATATAAAAGAAACAACTCCATAAAAACACCGAGTAAGAACAGATATGCAAATCCTTTAATTTATTTTCTTTGTTTCAAGTTTAACTTATCCTATTTTTCTCCTCTTCTCTTTATTTCTCCTGCAAATCTGAAAAATTAGGACAGATCTGCAATCCTTATGTAGAAAAATGGGGAAGATATCATGGGTATTTTGGTAAAGTACATGCTACTTGAGAAATTAAAGCCAAGACCACGTTTTCTCTGCCGTAGAAGCTAGGAATACCAGCTTCAGCAGAACTGGCGTTTTGAGTCCTAAACTGCGTTTCCAGAACTCAGTTTTCATTCATCCAAACAAGACAAAAAATGTGAAAATCGCGTTTGAGAAAGTAAACGCAGGTTTTGCCGGAAAAAATGTGTGGCCAAACACAAACTTAGTTGTCCAAATATCAATGCTCAAAGGATAAATATGTTGAAGCGTTGTTTAAAAAGTTGTTTTCACTCTTTTGGAAAGAGTTGTTGCTTGTTGAGGTCACATAGTAGGTGACGTTTAGAATATACAAATGACTCTTTTTGTGTATGATACAAAAAGCAAATTTACCTGCAATAACCAGTTGAAGCCAGTAATATACAATTAACATATGGCCCCAAACCTTTTCAGTTTTACACTCTAGGTTTCATCCTCTATCTCTCCTCCTTTTCCTATGACCGCGCTGCTCCTCTCTTTCCATCGAATTCAGTCTCTTTCAATTTTCTCTGCATTTTTCCCAATGAATCTATTTTATTTTCAATATTCTAATTTTGCATGTAAAAAGGAAGACTTTTCAAGATTGTGTATGAGTGGTTCAAAGTTTCCTATTTATCTAGATTTGTAAATGTTCTATCTTTGGTTATTCTGATTCCTCTCTTCATCTTCTTCAATTTTTTTTCCTAATTGAAACGTCATTCTCATAACAGAAACTAAAGGTTTTGCAGTTGTGGCCTGATATTCTACCTCATTCTCCATCTTCTGGAAACTTGGGTTCAACAATTTTATTTCCGTCTTTTTGTTGTTGATGTTGAATGATTTGGAGTTGGATGATAAAGAAATACCTAGATCTGATTCTTAGCAATGTTATTTTTGTTGTTTCTTTATCAGCAGAAAAGTATTCAAAACATACAGTAAAAATTATGTACTTTGAATAAACCAAGCTAATCCAACAAAACGAAGATGATGCAATTGGTCAGAAGCCATATTTTTTGGGTTTTACGATTGCTTCTAACTATTTTTTTTCTTTTAATCATTTTGTAAATAAAACTTTTACTATTTTTTAATTAATAAATCATTTAATTCTTAATTAAATAATGACAATCACTAATAGACGCAGTTGTTCAAGTTATTTTCATGAGATTGTGACGAGATAGTTAGATTCAATTTGGCATATTTGAGAAAAAAAGACTAGGCAGCTCGTATGACTTTAAAACCCGTAATATTCTATTAAATTGTTTTATGCTTCCATAATTTTTTTTCCATAAATACAGAAGTGTAATTTCACTATTGTTGGACCCTATATTTGCAAATACCTATAATTGAACATCAAACACACTAAACAAGTATCCCTTCTTCAATCTTAACCCTTGAATTGTTTAATATTATATCAATGGAAAAAAATTCATTTGTGTATGATACACAAAAAGATTCACTTATGTATTCTAAATGCCACCCACATGGCAAGGTACATATACATTATATTATATTTTTATGTCATGATTTGTTAAAAAAACCAAATATTGATTTGAACAAAATATATAATGGGTTGTTTGATTAGCTTGAAAACCAGTATTGATTTTAAAAAAAAAGTTATTCATGTCGATTTAGAAATTAGTTAGAAGACTAAACAAAACATTTAACAAAATATTAAAAAAAGATAAACTTTTTTCTCTCACTAAACCATGAGACTACTCCTTTAAAAAAAAAACACGAGACAATTATTTGTTCTCTCTACAAACAATCAAAAATACGAAATATTATCTCTCCTTCTTCCTCCATTTCAATTAAATCTTATTTTTTACTATTATTTTGTTATTTTTGTTTTGCGAATGAAACACACTTTTTAAAGGAAAATATTATTGTTTATTCAAACAGTTGGGTCATACTTGCCATATCATCCTGCTAATAGCAACATCGTGAATCCCATTGGTCAAGGCCATGCCATGTAGGCTGCATATGCGTCACAACTTCCAAATCCCCTTGTCCTTTTTTAGACCAACACAGACTTAATTTATCAACTTACCCTCCCAAGAAACCCAAACCCTGTTTTGCCTCAACCAAAAGCAAGAAACAAAACTGCACCAAATTGAAACCATATCAGATCTAGCAACAACAGTGTCTTTTTATTCTAAGTTCAAGCTATGAAGTTAAGAGATGGAAGTGAAATCACTATGCTAGTATTGTTTTTGTGCTTAACATCTCTCTTTCTAAAAACAGAAGCTATATGGTTGACCATTCCAAGTTCAGGTACTAAATGTGTGTCTGAGGATATTCAAACACATGTTGTTGTTTTAGCAGATTACTATGTTGTAACTGATGAAGCTCTTCACACTATTTCAGCAAAGGTATGTTTTATTATTTATTAATCTTCCCTAATCATTGCTTAGTTTAGATGAAGTAACTATTTCTTATGTTATTTAATTTACTTTTGCATTCATGTTGCTCAAGTCAACTATTGTGATCCGGGTCGGGTAGTTCAACTGATTTGAGCTGAGGGTTAAAAAATCGAATGTCGTGGTTTAAATCCGGATAAAAGAGTAAATATTTAATTTAACAACTAATTAGTAACATTTCTAATTCAAAAGTAGAAAGAAAAAAAACCAACTAGTGTGATCTATATAGAAGGGTAATTTTCTTTCAAATTATTGTTGAATCGATGATGAATTGTAGAAGAAGGCTTGTTTGTTTTCTAATTTTTGTTGATATGCCTTTAAAAAAAATTGTGCTTGATATGAACTTAATACAATTTTTGGGTTTTTTTTGGTTGCTGTTCACATGCCCTGTCAAAAATCTAGACCAAGTTAGGGACCCTTTTCTTAGTATATAATGTTGTTAAAACAGGATCTCATTAGTTAAGTGTTGGAAAAACAATAAAAAATTTACCAATAATGGATTGATCCAAGTAGTAGGGGACTTTGACCCTTTTAAGCAAGTGATCAGGGGTTCGATCTAGTGGCGTTGCCAAGAATTGGGTCACGGGTTCAAATTTTTTTACTTTTAATCAATAATAATTAGAATATATATTTAATGTTGTCGAACACATCTCTCTCAAAATACAAGTCCCAAGAGAATCTAAAAATGGGTGAATTAAAATTGGTTTGGACCTCTTTGGGTTAGTGGTGCTACTAACAAAAAAAAAAACGCGAGGGTTCAAAACGCAAAATATAAAGGGATATATGTGCAATTTTTTTATGTTCAAGGGGTTCAGCTGAATCCCCTCACTATCATGTGGCTCTACCACTGTCCATCCCTGACTCTTGTGTTTGGAGAAAATTCAACTAGGAGGGGAGAATCTATATTGTGTGTCCCACAGGTACGAAGATTAGTCATCGCTAAACGGTGGTGAAAACTTAATACCATGGTAACAAAAAACAATGAAAAGTTTCAACTATTCTCTGAATTTAATAGTTTCAATTCATAGTAAATTGTTATGTTAATGGAATTTGGGATTCAATCTACAAATCTAAATTGAGTGATAGTTTTCAATTTTCAATGGCTTACTATCTCATCTCATATAGTCATGAACGAACTCATATATCTCTTAAAATAAATCAGCATTTTGTTTGTTGAAATTATATGGGTCGGACAGTTTAATCCCTCAAATTGTGAATGCCCGTCTATTTAGTCCTATTTCCGAATTTAGAACCACGATTTTAAATGTTTTATGTTAATCTTGGTGCAACAAGATACTATTCAATTCAATATGTAGGTCTTTTACTGGTGTTCAATTTTCATGGATATTTTCAAAATAGATATTTTGATCGATGGACTAAGTTTACGTACATTCTTTAATTTAAATGATTAAATTTCTATTTTGTGAGTTGGAGGGACTAGATTGCCGGATCCATAGATTTTTCTGAACCAAAATGCTTATTTTCTCTATCTAGGGGAGCTTCTGAAGAGTGGATAAGCTTCTGGTATTCATAAACTTATTAGGGGAGCTTATTGAAAACAGCTAATGGGAGCTCATAAGCTCTTACAATATTTTCTCCCAAACAGGTTCATAAGCACTTATACAGTAGATAAGTCCAAATAACTCCTTATAAAACCAATCCAAATAACCCATAGAAGATGGTAGGTGTGGATAATCACTTGTAGTGAGAACGTCTCATTTGAGCAAATGTCTATGCACAACTTCGGGATGGTTTTCAAATTTGACATAACATGTAATCTTATTTATGATAATTAGCATTTTCTTGAGTGTTTTCGCGGGTGAGCCTATTGTATGAGTGTTCTCACCCTCGATCTTTGTGGGTGATTTTTCCAGAAATCAAGTTGTTTTAATTGTTTCAGGTATAATTTAAGGATTTAGTTCATATACATTGTCATTGGAAAAAAAATTATATTTATCACATTCGACTTTAATCATAACTGCTTTTAAAATCACATATATGATGGCTTGGTTGTGTTTTGATGACACACAATTAAATTGATAATTTAAGGGATGTCTATTGATTATCTGCTTTTATTTAATTTATATTTTTGCAGGTAACATCTCCTTTTGGAAACAACGTTCACCATAATGAAAATGTTACACAAGGACAGTTTGCATTTACAACTACCGAGAGTGGAAATTACGTGGCGTGCTTTTGGATGGATGGAAAACACCCAGAAGGTAGTGTAAGTGTCAGCCTTGATTGGAAAACTGGAATTTCAGCAAAGGATTGGGATTCTGTTGCAAAGAAAGAAAAGATTGAGGTGAATAAAAATATGCACTCATGCTGTGTGTTTTCTTTTTGTGATGTATTAATGTTTTGCTTATATGATTTGTTTGCTTTGGTTCAAGGGTGTTGAACTTGAAATCAGGAAGCTCGAAGGAATAGTGGATGCCATCCACGATTATCTAATTTATTTGAAGGAAAAGTAAGTTTCTCACTCTTACTTTTAAAGTTTGATTAGATCAGGGTGTATCATTAATTTCATACGGTTGTGCGAGAAATTTAAGAATTCCAAGAATTTATTTAGACCCTCCAAAATTCTCCTCTAATACATTTTTTATGTTCTCCTAAATTAAGGGAACTTTGTATTATGAAGAAAAATAAATTCCCCAAAACATACCCTTAAGTTTGATTTCAGTTTGTATATGTGTATTGACCATTTGATCCTCGGTTCGAGAATTGGCACAATGAAATCCAAGATTATATGTATAAAACTATATTACAAAGACAGCATGTATTAATTAAATTCATAACTTCTTAGTTGAAATATCATATGTTACTAGATTTTCCATCCGAATTTCAGTGATGGTCAAGTCTGTAGACTGTGAAATGTATTTCACTAAATCGATAGTTGGTTTTATTTTAAAAAATATTTCTCTGTAGAAGCGACGTCCTTGAGTATCTTCATTACACGAAAAAGACCTGTTATACTTCCTATAGGAAACAAAAAATGATTATACTGTGCAAAAATATTGCTAGTAACTATTATACTTGATTATTGCTAGTAATTAAAAATTTAATTTTTCCTTGACATTGCTACAGGGAAGCAACGATGAGGGAAGTGAGTGAGAAAACAAATGCTCGAGTTGCTTGGTTTAGTATCATGTCCCTTGGTCTCTGCATTTTAGTTTCTGGATTGCAACTTTGGTATCTACAGTGCTACTTTCGAAAGAAGAAGCTCATATAGATACTGCTATTTGTATGAAATTTCTCAACAGAATTATTTTTTCTCAAGTTTTTGAGAATCTAGTTGAGGCAAAAGGAAACTTGGCAAGCAATTCAACAAACAAGAAACCAAGAAGAGGCACTCACATCGATTAGGGCGCCTAACAGAATGCTTACTGACTTTTGGGAATATAAGAAAAAAAATGGCTTGAAGGGTGTGAAATGTATACTTTTTGTCACCCCTCTTGAATTTCACTCTGTTTGAATATTCCCTTTTTTGGTTTGTAGTGTTTGTTGAATCTCATCTATTTGTACTATAGAGCAGCTATGGCTACTGGTATTATCTTACCACTTAAATACTACAAGATTTTTTCTTTAAATGTACTTTCTGTGCTCTTACTTTTCTATTCCTATCATTTTGGTGCCCTCATTGTGTACATTATGACTGAAAATACCTGCATCAATGATGTTCAAATTGACCTAAAGAAACTTCATGCTATTCAAAAGGACAATAGCACAGTTGTTCAACCACTACTCCACTCTCATGTCTGCATATAGTACTGCTACAGTTGTGTCTACGCTGGTTAATTCTCCAAACAAGGAATGAATTTCAAATTATTCCCTCCTAGGACATTAACCAAATCAAGCAACAGATCATTGGTGATTTGATCAAGCTTTAGTAACGACTCTTTGATGTGCTAGCAA
>Ga0315913_1003051_pt1 | contig 19983 bp, 8 predicted proteins | sample MpolsnodulesMG_FD_207736 | JGI IMG/M metagenome (GOLD analysis project Ga0315913, IMG submission 207736) | Medicago polymorpha root nodule microbial communities from Los Angeles, California, United States - small nodules | ecosystem: Host-associated > Plants > Roots > Nodule | place: USA... | reverse complement strand
ACTTTTCACTCCCCTCCCCGAAGAGAAGCTTGAATTACACTCCCCTCCCCCCTTATGTTGAAATCTACACTTTACTCCCTCAATATTTAATTTTTTATTTCTAATAATCTAGAAAAATAATAATAATCTAACATACTTTGATAAAAATAGTATTGCGGGTCTATTTTAATATAATAAAAAATTGAATACATATTTTTCGTTATTTTTTATTTACAATTTCATTAACATGTAGTTTTAAAACCTATTATAAAATATGAAACAACCCAAAATAAAATTAAAATATATGAAAAATTACTAAAGACAATAAAACATGGTTATTTAAAAGTTAATTTTATACTCTAAATTATCAAATCAATAGCAAAATATTTAAATTTAATTATCATTGACATTTAAATTATAAAGAAATGAATTAATTTTTCTTAATGATGGTTCAAAATTAATATATATCATAAAAATATTTATTTATGTTAAAATAGATTAAAATGTAGTGCATATTTAATTATTAAGGGAGGGAGTTTTAATTCAAGCATCTTATAAGGGAGGGGAGTATAAATTTTATTTTTCAAGGGAGAGAAGTGTATATTTTAACATAAGAAGGGAGGAGAGTATAATTCAAGCATCTTTGAGGGGAGTGGAATGTAATTTACTCTAAAATATATTATTGTGATAGAGATGCACACAATAATCAAAAGAAAATAAACATAAAAGTACAACAAAGTAATATCAAATTGTCCCGTTGATGGAGCCATCGAAACAACAACAAAGCAAAATATATATATCTTCCTTTACAACTTACAGTAGCCAATTTTCTAGTAATTTTGTCATATATACTAACTATAGATATACTGGTATCATAGTATTGTTACATAAGAGTAAGCTTTATTTATCATCAATACAAGTTACTCTAATAATATTACAATCATATCACTTATTTCTTCGAGAGAAATTACTTTTTTTTCTTCTTTTTTCTTCGAGAGAAATTACTAACTACAGTAATTATACATATTCACGGTAAATTGCGAAAACCACAAATATATTCAAATGAGCTTACGCATACCTTTCGAGAAATATACATATAGTGGTGACGCAACAACATGGCCAGATTTAGATTCATAATATCAATGAGACAATTTTTTTTTCTAAATAATTAAATAATACTAAACTTAATAAGAAATTATATTAAAACTAGTTGTAGCAATCAAAATTACAAAAAAAAAGTATTTTTCATTTGTCGAAAATGTACTAAAATTATATTCTAAAAACATCTCTCTTCATATAGGTTACAAGAGATTAATTAAATGCTCTTGCAAGATACCCGTGCATAGAGACGAGTGAGCGCGTTGCGCTAATTTTTTAGAAGCAAGTTACAATTGCGTAGAAATTATAAAAAAAATAGATCTCTGTAGATATATGAAAAAAATATAGACATATGTACAAAAAAATTATTTTCGTATTAAATATGAGTAAAAATATAGACATGTGTATAAATTAAAAAAAATAGATTCACTCATTAATATATGAGTAAAAATATAGACACGCGTACGAATTACAAAAAAGATGTGTCATCGTATTAATATATGAGTAAAAACACAGACACATGTATAAATATAAAAGAATTAGGTGTCCGTGTTAAATTATACAATAAACTGATAAGAAAAAAAAAATTGGGTATGGACTAGTGTGACACTTGCCACACCATGCCTTATTAAGCGCCCTAGCACAACGAGCAATACCATAAACAATAGAGAATCAATATCACCACGGTTTGTTGGAGTTTCATCTTGATAACATGTTATAATATAAAATAAACTAAATAATAAGATAAAAGATGGAGAAGATGATCAAAGACATAGAAGATGAGATCTTTTGTGTTATTCTCTTCACAATGTTGTTTTTACACTAAAATAAAACATGAGTCATATTTTCTTAAAAAAAAAAAACGAGTCATATTTATAAGACACAATAAGCAAGTGAATGTTTAAAGCAATTAAAAATCACTAACCATCCATTCACTAATAGGGATTATAGAAAAGTGGAAGAGTAAACATAGACATCCACTAAATTATTTATTCATAGCATAATTTAATATAATGATATAAAGGACCAAAATAAAAACAATGCCTATGTCTTTTTATTTTATTTTATGAAATTGCCAATGTCTTTATATGTACGGTCGAGAAAGGTAGATATTAGGTATGATTGGTAAGAAAGGGCAATGAGTATTTAGTAGTAATTAGTATTTATTAGAATTATTGTAGTTGGTGTTTTAACAAAATAAAGAGAGGAATAAAAGGAATAGTATTTGTGTGTTATAAAAGCATTGTTATTATGTAATTAAATTGTAGAGATTGAGAGCGTAAGAAGACAAAAAAGAATCAAAGGCAATGAATGGATAGAAAGAGAAAAAGTCGATTGTGATTGTGAGTGTCTCTACTTTGTTTCTCTTTGGTTTGGATTGGAGTGTATGTATTGAGTTTTCCCTCCATTCATACTTACTTACTTGTTTTGGATGATGTCTTAGGAGTGGTCTTTGTTCAGTGGTAGTAGTAGTAAGTTTTTGGTTCTTTCTTCTTTTCTATCTCCCACACAAACGGACACACAAACACATTCAATTCAAGATTTGACCTGTACTTGGAAAAAGAAAACCCTAACCAAACCAATTACTATTAATTAAATTAAATTTAATGAGAAATCAAACATTTGTTTTCATTTTCACACAAACCATTAACCTGTGTGTTTGTGCTGTTGTCTCAGATCCATGAATGAGTGAATGTGGGAAGATGAATGATCCAAGCAGGCTTCACTTGAAGAAGGAACTGACTCAAATTCGAAAGGCTGCTCGTGTGTTGAGGGATCCCGGAACAACTTCTTCATGGAAATCAACCTCCAGATCTACTGCTACTGCAAACCCACTTCCTACTGCCACCAAACACAAAGACAACAACACTGTCTTCTTGTACAACTGGAACAACTACAACAAACAAGATCAAGAAGAAGAAGACAACCACTCTTCCTCTTCCCTTCTTGCAAGTTTAGAGGACAGTTTGAGTGATGCTCCTCACAACGGTGGCGGTGGTTTCGATTCAAAGACTGATGTTGGGACCCGCTCCTCCATTTTCAGAAATTCAAATCCCAGAAGTACAATCCCCAAGAAGCAAAAGCACAAGCACAAGAATAATATTAATAATAATAATAATAATCAGAAAAACCACCACCCTCTTATTACCAACAACGATGACTCCGGAGATGATTATTCTAACTCCATTTCCGGGGCTTCTTCTCTTCTTCGAAAACTCAATCACAACAACTTCCTCTCTAGAACAAGTCTCAAAGATGATTCTTCTTATTCCTATAGTACCCCTGCATTGTCAACCACCTCTTTCAACAGGTACGCTCATCGCCGCCGCCGTTATCCTAGCACCGTTGGATCCTATGACGGCACAACAACCTCAGTTAATGACGTCGATGATGAGGATATTGATGATGACCGTTTGGATCTACCTGGTCGTCAAGGATGTGGGATTCCTTGTTATTGGTCAAAGAGGACTACCCCCAAACATAGTGGCAGCTGTTGTTCTCCTTCCTTCTCAGATACTTTAAGGAGGAAAGGTAGCAGCATTCTCTGTGGTACTCAATCTATATATTCAAGACACCACCGCAGATCCTCTTTTTCTGCTTTGCAGCCCCACAAGCGGAGAATGTCTTCCAGGAATGCTCGTGGCGCAAGAGGAGGAGGTGTTATTCCTTTGCTTACTAGCACTAGCAGTGGTGATGTTAGACATTGTTCATCCTCTATTGGCATTGGTAGGAGTAGGACTGATGATGATGAGCTTTCTACTAACTTTGGTGAGCTTGATCTTGAGGGACTGAGCAGACTTGATGGAAGAAGATGGTCATCTAGTTGTAGGAGTCAAGAGGGTTTGGAGATTGTTCCTCTCAATGAGGATGAAGAAGGATCTTCCTCCGAAAACAGCAGGAGTTTCAGCCACAAGTATAAGCCTTTGTTCTTCGGTGAACTCATTGGCCAGACTATTGTGGTTCACTCGCTCGTCAATGCCGTTTCCAGGGGCCGAATTGCTCCTGTCTATCTTTTTCAGGGTCCCCGTGGGACTGGCAAAACATCTACTGCCAGAATATTCGCTGCAGCCTTGAATTGCGTGGCTTCTGATGAAGGTAAGCCTTGCGGATATTGCGGGGAATGTGCTGATTTCGTTTCTGGCAAGAGCTGTGATCTCGTCGAAGTCGATGGAACTAATAAGAAAGGAATCGATAAAGCTAGATATCTGCTAAAAAGATTGGCCGCCGGATATTCTTCGGCGGCCTCCTCGCGATATACGGTTCTTGTTATTGACGAGTGTCACTTGTTAACCTCCAAGACATGGCTGGGATTTCTCAAGTTTCTTGAAGCACCACCTCAGAGAGTTGTGTTCATATTTATAACATCCGATCTTGACAATGTGCCTCGAACAATACAGTCTCGATGCCAGAAGTACATTTTCAATAAAATTAAAGATGGGGATATTGTGACAAGGTTAAGGAAAATATCTACTCAGGAGAATCTCGACGTTGAAACAGATGCACTGGACCTTATTGCCCTGAATGCAGACGGTTCACTACGAGATGCAGAGACAATGTTAGAACAGCTTAGTTTGCTGGGAAAAAGAATCACTACTTCTCTTGTCAACGAACTTGTGAGTTTGTTGTCTCTATTTTTCTTTGAAATGGAACAGTTCAGACAATGCTTTTGACTTTCACTCAAGTTTTTCTTTTGGTTGCATGGATATCATTTACAAATAATGTTTATTGGTATTACTTGAAACAGGTGGGAGTTGTTTCAGATGAAAAATTATTGGAACTTTTAGAATTAGCAATGTCATCAGACACTGCAGAGACGGTGAAAAGGTCCAGGGAATTGATGGACTCCGGAGTTGATCCAATGGTTTTGATGTCTCAACTAGCTGGCCTTATTATGGACATCATAGCTGGATCTTATGCGGTCGTTGATACCAAACCCGACGGTTCATTCTTTGGTGGTCGGAGTTGTGAGTGCAATTTTTGTTTCCATTTCATAAGATCTTTATTGGTGTTATTCATCATCATTTTTGCTTTTGATATGGTGGTTAATCTTTAAAATATAGACAATAGTCTGGGTTATTATTTAGTTCAACACCATTTCTCATTCAAAAGTTTAGAGTGACTGAAAACTACTCTTGCTCATCCAAAACATAAATGATATTATTGGCGAAGATAAACCAATAGTACTCACTGTCTTGCTGCATAATACTGTTATATCATGATGCACAAGCTTGTGGATTTAGTGTGTGTTGGCCAAGTGAAATATATCAACTGTTTACCTTGATGTTATCTACCCGTTTTTCATTACTACAAGTGATATATACTATACTAGTTTATTGTTCAGGTTGGTTGAGTACTGCATGAAATGCTATTGTGAATGCTAGGCATTATTTGATATCTATAATGACAACTTATTTGATCAGATAACTGCTTGTTTCTATATTTTAAAACACTCTCTTACTTTGTATTTAATGGAGCTTCATAATCGTCAACTAGGAAACTGTTAAATCATTGAAAAAGAATAGCCCTCTAGTAAATTTCAACAATGTCATTTGGGTCTGCTTCCTGATTACGTTTTTTGGCTTTGACCTTGTGCTTTAGTACCCATTATCAATACACTACATGATTAGAGATGGTTATAGCTGCTTTGGACATTTTTTCCTGTATGGTTGGGTGCTTTGTATCCCTTTTGACTGCCACGTGTTATATACTAATGAAAATCCTACAATTGAATAATTATTGAAATACGCTCTTGGATTTCATGCTTAGTGAATGAAACGGAGTTGGAGAGGTTAAAGAATGCTTTGAAGCTTCTCTCAGAGGCTGAGAAACAGTTAAGGACTTCCAGTGAACGCTCAACATGGTTTACAGCAACTCTTTTGCAGCTTGGTTCCGTACCTTCTTCAGATGTTACTCAGTCAAGTAGCAGCAGGAGGCAGAGCTGCAAGACAACTGAAGATGATCCATCAAGTGCTTCAAGAGACATTACTTCTTTCAAGCACAAGTTAGACCTCCAATATATGCCTCAAAAGTCAACACCCCCTGCTTCCTACCAAAAATCAGTAAACGGCAGTTCCAGGCTTCAAATTGATGGTTTCAGCTTGAATTCAAAGCCGTCAAATAGCCCAGTTATAGATGATGGATCCACAGTGGTCTCATCCGATGATCTTATTGCTGGGAATACAATGTTTAGATGCCTAGACTCGGGGAAGTTATGCGACATATGGTCATGTTGTATTGAGAGGTGCCACTCTAAGACATTAAGACAGCTGCTACACGATCACGGAAAGCTTGTGTCCATATCTGAAGTTCAAGGTAAGCTGATAGTATGCTCAAAACTGATGTTCTTGCTTGTTTATGACTTATCATAAGTATTTTTTTCAAACTTAGTTGCACTGAGCTTTTCATAAATGTTTCTGCACACGTCTTTTCTTCAGTTCAGCTATGCCTAGTTCTGTCATTAAAAGAAGTGAATGAGACTTTGCCAGTTACTATATATTTTGTTTTGCATTATATCCCTAAGAATGATGTTATTTCTAAAAATAAGATAATTGAGTTATCCCTAAAAAGCATATTTTATCTTGATGTATGTGTCGTTTTTCCTGTATGATAATTTGTACATATTCTAACCGTTCTTTTATCTTCGCTGTCCTTCTTTCTTGTTCCTTTGCCGTATCACATCTCTCCCTGTTCTTTCCCCTCATTTAATGCTGCTTCTCTACGCCTTCATTACTAAAAGTTAGCTTTTGTTTTGTCATGTATAGTTCCCTTCTCCTAATGCGTAGTTCTTCTCCCAGGTGTTCTTGTAGCATATGTTGCATTTGGGGATGGCGATATTAAACTCAGGGTTGAAAGGTTTTTAAGTAGCATTACAAACTCCTTGGAAATTGTTCTTAGACACATTGTGGAGGTCAGAATTATCCTCTTGCCCGATGGTGAAGGTGAAAATCAGGTTAATCCGTCGGGTCTAAAGCAAGCCGCGTCAGCATTGGCAAGTGAGGACGAACAAAGGCGAGTTCATATGAATGGAGCTATGTCATATTCAAGTTTGCCTCAATCTGCCATGGGTTCCTCAGATATTCCAACTGAAGGAAATGGCGCGAAGGAAAGAAGACGGGATAATCCAGTGCAGAGAATTGAATCCATAATTCGTGAGCAGAGGTTGGAAACTGCCTGGTTGCAAGCTGTAGAAAAAGGTTCCCCTGGATCGTTGAGTCGTTTGAGACCCGAGAAGAATCAAGTCCTGCCTCAGGATGGTGTCTATGGCATAAACCCAACGGAGTCCATGGAGTCAACAAGATTTTCCTCTCATCAGCATAGGGAAGATGACACAAATAGTGATCTTAAAATTTTGGCCCTTAAAAATGGAAGGGTCCTACCGAAGGATCAGATCGGTAAAAGAGCCGACAGTTATCCCATGTCCCCAAGTATATTGCATGACAGCAGTTTAGCAATATTGTCTGGAAAAGATAAACTGTAAGTCTTCCATCAATTTTACAATCTATCTCTCTTGAACAATGTGATTAGAAATTATAGCAAATTGGTTGGTGTCCTTGCATGATTGGTGGGCAAAGTAGCTGTCATGTTTAGAAAGTGTTTGTTGGATGCACAGACTAATATAATTTCTAGTAGGATAGTGGAATATTTGTCTTTGAAAGGTTAAAAAACCAATTCTAATGCTTGAACGAATAATATGGAAATAACTATAAAATGTAGATTATGAATGGTAAATATTGGGCAAAATTACTTTAAGAGTTATAATGGTTGACATGCATGCTTGTGAGTATTGTAAATAGTATCGGATTTCTTGCCTTCGGTACATGGTAAGTATTTCCGTTAACTTGGCTCTTTCTGGAGCCCTTGTTCTTCACCTCTTCACATGGGCTCCATTTGGAATGGACCCCATAAATGGTGACTGATTCTGACATCTGACCATCAATAACCTATTATTATTATTCAAAATTAATTAATTTCTTTTTTCTGATTCTTCTGGTCCATTTTTCACATTTAGAAACGAATGCACTCATGGGTGAACTATCCATCATTCCGATGATTGATTGTATATTTTGAATTACCTGGAAATCAGCTGACCCACAAGCTGCAGGTTGTAACTTGAGTTATGTGGATTGAGTCCATCCTGAAATTTCTTTGTAATTCTTAATTTTCTATTTTATTTTCGTCAAAAATTAAAACGAAACCAACAATAAAGGATTACACAAATGATTGCTTGTGTTGAAAGTCAGGTTTTATTTGTTGCTTACTGCCATTGTCAATTGTTTTTTCTGTAGGGATTGTGAATCTGGTTCAGGAGCTGGAGGTTGTGGGTTTTTATGTTGGAATAACAAGTCCAAGACTAGAAGGGCAGTGAAGGTAACTTCATCCTGAGCTTATCTTTTCTGAAAATTCATCTACTTGTCTCAATAACAATCACAAATTTGTTGTCTGATTGAACTTTTTTTTTTTTTGTTGGTCTGATCAAACTTGTTTAATTCTGTTGGAAGCAGGTAAAAGGCACCCCAGTTGGAGGAGCGCGAAAAGTTGGGCGCTTTTCATTGTTTGGTGAGTGTGGTAAGCCAAAGAAAAAGGAGAGTAAAAGATAAGGGGGCATTGGATATTCTTTTTCCTTTTTTTTGGTAGAAATTTTCCCTACTTTTTCTTTATTTACTCTATTGGGGCGATTCTTGAAGGATGAGTGTGAAATGTGAAGGTTATGTTGTTCAGCAGCTTCTACTTTTGTTCTCCTTTTGCTCCATCCTTTGTTCATGAAATTAATAAAGAACAGTGTAACCTGTTTTTACTTTCTTCATAATCGTAATTGCTTGCCGCTTTATCCTTCCAAATTGTGTGTCTTCTTAAGAGAAGCATCGTTTTACTTTTTTCAAATATGACTGATAAATGAATAGGCCCTATTGTAAAAAATGAGTATTGTAAGCTGACCTTCTAGCTCAGTGAGTGTGAACAAGCGTGCAAATAAAGCTTGTATCTTTTTATTTATAATTAAATAATTTGAAAATGACAACGTGTCCATCATTATGTTGATATATTTTCTTCAATCATCTAGTTACTTTTGTGCTTTACAGCTAACAGTATACTAATTCATTTGATCGACTCGTCTAATCTAGCTAATTCATAAGCTTTATTTCAAATAATAACACATCTATCTATCTATATATGCTGTATGGTATGGTTCATATAAAAACATCACGCAAAAGTGTGCAAACCAATCCATTATCATCTAGAAATTGAGTTTGACATTTTGTCATTGTCCATGCAACCAGCACTGTTATCACTCACCAAATCCAATGGTATGCATTTCACTTGTTGTCTTTTAAATTATTCAACATCGCTTAGTTATTTCATTGAGCATATTAATATATAAAATTACAACTACAATCAATCAATCAATCACAGTAACTAAAAATATTATTTATTAAAAGATTAAATACATCTTAAATTTTATTAAATACTTAATCAGAAAATGACGTTAAAGATTCTTTTAAACATTTGAATATTGAGACCTTTATCATGTTTGCCAAACTTGATTAAATATCATCCCATTGCATGGGGCACTGGTAATGAAAGTAGATATCTTCTACCATGCGGAAACATTTCCCTTTTTTTAAGCAATGGCCATGTGCTTTTACACAAATCTCAATAAGTTACACAAAGTAACTCAAAAACTTGTATACAATTTCCTCAGCTGCAAGACGCCAATTTGCAGGACAAAAATCAATAATCAATTGTATAAAAATTGTTTAACAATGATTTCCCTTCAATGGTGAGATTGGCAAAACTTCATTAAGAACTTTCCCCAGAATTTATATTCAATATTCTCTCTGCCAGTAATAAATCATCAGGCGTAGTCACCTGCAAAACATCGCAACAAGTTTATATATTTTGTATCAGGCAGCATTACATGCTTCAGTGCTAGTGATAGATCAAGTCAAAACATGTACAAGCATAAGTCCAAGATCGCTGTTATCCAAGTCAATTAATTTTTTAAATGAAAACTATTTTCTAAAGAAAATATCATTTTTAAATAGTATACATGATTTAGGATTTCTTTTTGACAAATGATTTAGGATAGTTAATATGTTAAAAAGGTAAATTGATAACAAGAAACAAATCAAATTTGCAATAAAATAAGTAAAACTGAACAAAGCCATAATTCTATCTAATGGATCCAGCCCAAGAGCCAAGATAAGTTACGCCAATGCCCAAAAGTGCAAAATTTTCAGACATCAAAGGGGGAATTTGGATAAATAACATAATTGCGAGCTTATTAATTGAGTACTTATTATATGAGAAGTTAGGTATACACTAAAAAGTATTTCTTCAATAAAAAAAAAGAGCTAAAACTTTGAATAACCTAAAAACAACTAATATGGGCACATCATAAGCTATTTTTATAAGTTCTTTCAAACATTGATACGGTCCTTATGTCACAAGCTAAGTTCATTCCAAACGCCCTCTCAATTCTCATAAGCCCAAATGTTTTCTCTGACGTGCTTAGTCGGGTCAAGTGGGTGTCAGCCATATAGTAGCCGTACTACTACTAGAGCATCATATGGTACCAAATGATATAAGTTACAGGTTATAAAGCTTTGTAAGTTATAAAGGCCTAACCATCCAGTAACCAAGAGAGAATATAGTTGACTACCTTGATGTTGGTATAAGATCCTTCAGTGATATAAACAGGATGTTTAAGGTGCTCCACAATGGAAACATCATCAGTAACTTCAAGACCTTCTCTGCAAAGAAGGTTGTTCATAATATACCAGTTAGTTTCAGAAAGGCAACATATCTTCTCAACATTGTTCTGAATAATGAAACCAAATTCTCTAAACTTGTTACTACATATTCTGGGGTGGTCAATATGTCTGGATAGCTCTTGGTTCATATAGGGTGACAATATTTTTTTAGTTAATAAGGTTCATAAATAACTAAAGAATAGGATACTTTGCAATTAAATTAAGTATAAGAAAACTACCTATTTACAAGCTCAAAGCCTTTCCTCAGCAACTCGGGTTTGATAATCTGCATAAATTAATGAGAGTATTGTGAGTAGCTGACTAGGTTTCCAACATTAAATGAGATATACATTGTCATATTTGCAGTTTGACCTGTGGGGTCTGCATCTCCCATAGCGTTTTTCTGTCCAGTGTTCTAACCACAAATGATTCAGTGTTTGCCTGCGGAAAGATTGGCTTACAAACATCATTATTTTCAAGTCCATCAAGGGAAAGCGACTAAATTACATGCATACATACACCCAAGCTCAAATTGATAATCACATTCTTGATTAGAAGACATTCTTGTATGCACAACTATGTTCATAGTTATTGATACTTAATCAAGTATGAACAAACAAAAATACAACTAAGATTAAAAACATGTCCACAGTTGTAAAGCAGTTATGTAACTGTGAATGGAACAGTGGTTTTAATCTCTAAACTAATTTTGAACTTAAAAAAGCATGAAAATTATTTTAGAACAATTAATTGTGAAAAAGCACTTGGTTTCAAGTCAATATAACCACTAATTTCTGTAAACTTGGCTGCTTGTGTGCTAATTTGCAAGGAAAATAACGGGTTTTGATCAGTTAATAAGAAATTCGTATTCACTAGTATTTTGGAGCTTTACTGGTTGCTTTGTTTCATCATTTAAGTGCACCTTGATATGATCCCTTAGTCTCTTATGACCGTGGCGGGAAAATTTGCAAAGAACTATGATGCACGGATAAGCCAATTACCTCATGCTCTGTTTCTTCTTCAGCACAAACCTCTATTTTATGCATAATTTTCTAAGTGCAAGCATATTCAACTGCTATGTTGATAGTAACACACCAACCCCACTCAATAGTCTAAAATAAAATGGTCCAATCAATATCTTCTTTTTCTTAAGTTTTATTTCCTTCTATTTTTAATTTCTTTAATTTCAATAAATATTTTATTTGCATGTTTATTCGCTGGTTTGAAATTTCTATTTTTATATTGTATTTGCTAATATTGTGATTTTTTATTTTTTATTTTTATGTATATGTGTATGTATCCTAAATGTATAGTATCCTATTTTTTCTATGAAATGAGGTATGGCCGTATCGGATATGTATCGTATCCGATACTCGTATCGTATCCATGCATCATAGGCAAAGATTGAGTATAAGGAACAAAGCTAGACTTTTGGAGGGCTATTGGAGAAAAAAAAAATGAAACTGTCTCTCCCACTTCAGTGCCTAGGCACTAAATTTTAAATGCCTAAGCACTTTAGATTAGAAACAAACTTTCTTTTGCCACCTCAGTGGCTAGGCACCCATAGGGCATAACTATTAACTAATGTCCAGGCACTCCGACCATATATCAGAATCTTCTCCTCTGCATGGTGTGCTCTTCGGCTACCAAAATCCTAAGTGTCATTTAGTGCCATAAATATCAGTTTTCTGCATATTGTTAGAGGGAGAATGCACAGCACACTCAGCGCAAGGAGACTATGAGATTCTAGGGTAATCAAAGTTTTGAAGGATTTTATTTTTACTGGACTCGTCACCTATTTCTTGATGATGGCTAAGGAGTTATCTTCTCTTTTGTTTGTTGTTTTTATCTCTATCTTTATTATAGATAAAGAAAATTCATCAACCACTTACGATAATCGTGAGAAAAGCACATGCAAACAAAACAACTAATGAATACCTCTTTGATTGTAGCCTTCACAGGGACACCGAGAACAGCAGCTCCATTCAACAATCCATCTTTAAGAACCTTAAAACAAAAGATAGATAATAATAATGATATAAGTAGGTAGGTTAACTATACATATTTGTGTGTGTATGTGTGTGTTTATCTAAAGCCGTATCCAAAATATGTCAAATGTGCATTTGAGTCCATTAAAAATGTACAGACAAATAACATGTCACCATGTCAATCCAAATAACACGGGCATTTCTACCAAGACTCTGTCATTGGCAATGGTCAAGTCATTTAATTCTAGAGATGAAGAGAGCCTCAACATGATTTGTAGTCTCTTGAGTGACAAAGGTGCAAATACTAGAGCTTATAGCTTTCTTTTGCTCTCGTTCCATATAAATCATTGACATTAACTATAACATAAATGTAAAGTTGATATTTCCCTGACATATCACTACTTGTAGGTGGGAGTCCTTCCATAACACTCTCACTAAGCTAATGCAATGTAGCAACAGTGTTGTTTTTCTTGATGTATGCATAAAATTTAGAAAAATTAAGTGGTGAACTTGGTAATTTGTGCGAGAGAAATTTATTGAACCGAAACCTTTTTCACATCTTCTTGTAACACTAAAGGTCTTGCAGAATCATGAACACAAACAAGCTCAGAGTTTGAATCAACAGCCTGTAAAAAATGCATTTAATAATAATATAAGGAGCCAATAGTGTTAAAGGGATAAACAAGTCAAAATTAACACAAACTACAGAAATGCGTGCATAAACTTCCCAATTTTTATTTATGCAAACTCAATCAACTAAACAAACCAAATGTTGTCGCGCTGACAACAGTTAATTACCATTTTACATGGATTCCAACATTTTGAACAGTCTGTTTTATGGGTCTATGAAGATTAGAAATTTATTAAAAATGTGGGGGACAAGAATGCCAACTTATTAACTACGTGTTTGGATGCATGTTATCTTTGTTTTCTTGCATCCTAATAATGTTTCAATACTGAAGCAGAATATCACAAAGTTAATGGATTGTGCAGTGGTACCGTGCTCCCCAATTTTCCAAACACACTAATATTATTTTGATATCTAAATCGATAAGATTTGAGTTACATCACATCACTTATTGCTTCACCTAGTAACGTGATTCAGTGCTTCCGACGGTCTGACCTAGATATTTATATATTTACTGTAGAATTTTCCATTATATCTCTTATAAAAATGTATGGGCATGTTAAGTAAATGGCACACCCAGCTAATGATCATTGTTTGAGAAGGAAGAGGTACGAAAAGAAACTCTGGCCTCAATTGATGTAAAATTGAGCTAAAGAAATGCAGCACGCATAAAAATATTTCATGATACAGATTAAACAAGCAAAAAAAAAAAACAGCACATTCCTGAAGGCCATTGTAAACAGAATCCTGTCTTTCTTTTCCAGGCTGTGCAAATTTGAGGTGTGGTTGGCAATTACCTTTGGCATCTGAGGAGGAATGAATAATATTAATAGGCAAGAGGGAAAGACATGACATAGTGTTATGGAAGATGAGGAAAGAAGAAACCTTGAAAAATGTCATTGTAGGAAGGATCGCAAACAACAATGATTTCTTTGACTTGAAGCATACGAGAGAAAGTGTAGAAACTGCATATCCTCGTAGAAGCAATTAAGTAAAATTGTAAGGAAATGGAACATAAAGTGAGTGAATATATGATTACGTACCTATAGAGTGCAATGGGTTGGCCTAAGAGAGGAAGATATTGCTTTGGCATAGTAGCCTATTTATACATAGAAAATAAGAAGAAATTGATTGATTAATGTTTTGTTATATAATGATTATAATAAAAAGGAGGGGGAGAGAACATACTCCCATTCTCTTGCCCTTCCCTCCAGCGAGCAGTACAACGGAGACGCTTCTGTCTTTAACGACGACAACATCAGAGTGAGAGTCCTCCTCCAGTTCCTGAAGAAACAAACAAACAAAAAAGTCAACCTCTTAGTAGAGTAATTGAATTGAATTGAATTGAATGGAAAAGGAGGAGTTAGTTTACTTGAGCGGTGGGAAGTGCAGCAGCAGCATAACATATTGAGGTTGATGATGATAATACATTTTTGTTGTTGTTTATAGATATTTGAGGACCTGACCTGACTAAAGCAACAGTGAGTAACAAACAAGTTTATTTTCTTAAATTATTATTGAGAAAGAGTACAGATTGACTTGCCTTTAGCTGTAGCTGTAGCTGTAGCTGTAGCTGGGAACGGCAATCCCAGATGAAGAAGAAGAGGAGGAGAATGCTGAAACTTAATCATAACTTCCATCCCACACACGCAAAGCTAAACAAACTGGGTACTTGGGAGGGGAATAAATAATAATAATGAGTTTATTTTATTTTTATTTTTATTTTTATCGCTACAAGTGGGTAAGTTAGTATTGGGCTCGGGGCGAGAGAGGGATATGTTTTGGGCCGGGGCCCATGAAGCTGAAAAGAAAAGTGAAATAGAAGAAGAAGAAGAAGAAGGAGAGAGAAGGATCTATCAATCGAATCAATCGAAATGGGAGCAGGAAAGAATACAGCAGAGTTCTTCAAGAGGAGGGATGAATGGAGGAAGCATCCCATGCTTGGTAATCAGATGCGTCATGCCACTCCTGGTCTCGGCATCGCTCTTGTCGCTTTTGGTTTCTATCTTGTTGCTGAACAAGTCTACAACAAGATGAATTCCTCTTCCTCTTCTCATCACCATGTATGTATTCTTATTCTTATTCTTATTCTTACTCTTAGGGTTTTCAATTCCCAAATTACATTTTTAATCTCCCTAATTCTGGTTGCACTGGGACTCGTTTTCATAATAATTAAATTATATTAAAACAATCGCTTCTTTGTTTTGTTTTGTTTTGTGATTGTCAGATGCATACATCAATCACTTAACTTAATTACATTACTTTTGCAGGTGAAAGACCACTGAGTCAGGATGGACCATCATCAATCCTTTGTTTCCTTGTTTTGTTTGTTCAACCTCAATGAATTTGCTTGAATAATATTACATTGAAAACCACTTTAGATTTCCCCTTCAATGTAATTTGCTTAGGATTTATTTCACTACTCTCTGTCTGTATAATCAATGCCTCACTACTTTCTTTCACTGATATACTACATCTGTTGTTTCTCTTTGTTTGCTTGCTTTTCTGTATTTCAATTTTAAACCATCATCATCATCTGTTATGTTATGTTATGTTGTGTATACCATTCCATTTCACATCATCTGTTAATTAGCTGGAGAATTCAATAACAGAACCCAACCAATCACACAAGTATATTTCAATGCTCACCTACCACAAAATTAACAAAACTGAATCAGCTAGAGCTGTCGAGAGGGAGACCGAGGGAGAGGGGGAAAATACATACATTTGCTTATTTCAAAATGAGTTCTTCTGTTTTAAGGATGATTGAGAGCCAATTTATTTGGCTGGGGCTGTTGCTACTTTGAGATGCATGCAAGAGGCTCTTACAATTTAAGCTCTTATCAGTTGACGGCCTCCTCCTTTAGATCAGGTGAAATTGAATACTGAATACTGGTGGTGCTAGTAAAAACAGTGAGTGAGTTGATTGTGGGGGTGTCATTCGCGATCCTAATGGTAACTGGTTTGTATGGGTTCTACAAAGGGATGGGTAGTTGCAATCCTTTTTTTGCTGAGTTGTGGGGGGTTTGGAAGGGTTGCAATTAACGTGTACGAGGGGCTATAAAACAAGAGATCTGTGTGTGTTGAACCAAAGCAAAGGTTGTGGTGGATATTTATAACAAGACAGATGTTTGCTATCTTATGGCGTGGAGTTTAATCCAACGTACTCGTAGTAGGCTTCTTCAGTTAGATTGGAAAGTGAAAGGGTGTCATTTTTATTGTGCCACTAATTTGTGCGCAGATGTGTTGACTTGCATGGAATGTGATTGTATTAAGTTCTTGATTTGGTTTACTTGTTTTACAGGTGTTGTGTGTTCTTGATTATTGTCGACACTTATATTAGACCATTGTTGTTTCTTGCTTATGTTATGGGAGTTGGTAGTTCTCATTCGATTTCTCCCTAATTGTTCTTCTTTGGGCTTAGATCCTCTTTCATTCCGAAATAAAAAAGAAATGTTTACGCATTGAAACTTATTTAAGCGAAATGATGAATCTTGATTTCATTTCAACACGGAACATTTGGAAGGGTTAAAAAAAAAAGGGTTTTCTCCTAGTATCACATGTTCTTATTACAAACTTGTTCTAATGTTAAGCAACAGCGCCTTTCAATTACTATTTACTTGAATTAACCGTATGCAAAGATTCATCGCGATGTCCTGTCCAGTTTGCCATCACTACTTTATTGTGCTACAAAATCATTCTTGGCAAATGTATGTATTGGCCTTATTGAGTTACTCAACAATTAGCACCAGAAATTCCTCACGCGCATATGAATTTCATCAAATTCAAAAACATGTAATAATCTCTAAAAAGAGGGATACGACGCGGCAGTGTGTGCCCGTGTTTACATGCCGTCGTAATGTCCGTACAAAAGTGACTCAAATTCCCACAGTATGTAGTTAAAAAAAGAACCCAAGACAGAACGCAATTCCCACATTGGTATAGGAGGTGTAATCACAACAGAAAAACATTATCAAGAGATTCTGTATAAATAATTTATTATTATTATTGTCATAACAATATAATAAATAATACATGATGAGTAACAACAAGTCTATCGAAAGTTCCCCATAAGCAAGAAATCGAATCCTAAGGCATAGTTTTTGGCAGACCTTAATGTCTGAAGCTGAAGTTTGCTGTGACGAATATTAACCATTTTCTTAATGGAAAAATAGCTCAAAACCTGAGGAGTGGCTTGAATGTTTGAAGCAGCTCCACCAATGTCAATGTTTCTAAAGACACCTGTTTCAGGGTTGAAAGAGACAAGACACTTTGTAAAGGAACGAGAATCAGAATCAGCTGTGACCCACATTTCTCCTGAAGTGTTGAATCCAATTGGTCTGTGCTTGTCCTGTGGACTCAATCCACAATATGACTTTATCTCAATACTGAATGCCTTTCTCCATGACTCCTTCTCACCGTAATTTGACATCACCCATGTCTCCAATCTTGCACCCTCAATTACATAACACAGACACAAACACCCTTTTAACACACCAACACTGATTGTCGAGATCTTACTCACATACTCTTGATCAAAATGAGATGGGGGCGGCACTGATTTGAACTTGTTGGTGTTGAGATCAAACGAGCAAATTGAAGCATCCACCTCAGTGAGCCAATGAAGTGCACCATTGAGGGATGGATCAAAAGAACTGTTAACCCTAGGTCTGGCAGATGGAGCGTCTTGAATGAGAGACCAAGTTCTGCTCCCTGAATCAGATTGGTACAATTCAGCCACCATTTGATCGGATTTGAAAACCAGTTGAAGAATTTTGAAATGTTTCTTGTTGGGATCAAAGCCAAAAGCTGAAAAAAAGAGGTTTTGATCGGCAGGACTTGGGGCAAGGGGAACAGTGAGAGCCTCGCCAAACAAAGGATTGCAGATGTAATAAAGAGAGCGAGATGGAGTGCGACAATTAGAAGCGCGTAAACACAAAAGACCGTTACTAGAATTGATCAAATCAACATGCCTATGGATATGAAATGTGACGAACCTGTTTGTTATGTTGTTACGGGATTGTTGTTGATGGTGATGGTGACGATGTTGAATTGTTGGGGTGGCTGAGGTGGAGGCGGTGGAGGTGGTGGAGGAGGTGGGATTGCAGAAGGGTTTGGAATCGAGAGAAGGTTGGACGGCGATACAGGAGGAGGAAGAGTGATTGGAAATATTAGGGTTTAGGGTATGAAATTGGGAATCGATTGAAGTGAGACGGAGATTATCGGAGAGAACAACGAAGGAGAGAGGGGCTTTGATGAGATAGGATTGTTGAAAAGAAGGATCGAAAATAATTGATTTCAATTTGGAGCAAACGGAAGAACATCGAATTAAGGATACAGCAGGTAGCTTAAGCATAATATCGAAGAGTATGTGAATTGGAATGTCCAGAATTTGGATATTCTCATCAACAAACCTTACCTCTACCTCTCTCTTACACCTTCTTCTCTCCTTTTTTGTTTTCCGTTCCATTTTCACTTTCTTTTTTTTTATCTCTCTCTCTCACTACCTAGTACTTAACACGCACAACCATCATTTTTTTCTCTAAAATACATGTAATTGTGTACCTACCACTCCCTCATATTCATTGTCCCTCTATAAGCCTTTCAACTCAATTTATAGACAAAATCTGAGTTAGATTGGATCCATTTTGATAATTGTTTCATCTGATCCTATTTAATTTAATTTTTTTTTTAAAGAAATTAAATTAAATCATTATGGATTAAATAAAATATTTGTATTTTCTATGTTAAATTTGAAACAATGAACAACTTGGTTTGACCTTGAATCGACTAAATAAAATTCTCAATAAAAATATTTTATCTCCTCAATAATATAAGCAAATATTTATTTCTAAAATTTATTGAATAATTGATGTATGTAGTTTATAATATAGACCAAATACATCTATTACTAAATCAACCTAAAAAAATTTGCTTGGAATATTAACTAAAGGAAGTAGTTCAATTTTGTGAAAGTTCTAACATTTAAACTAAATATTATTTAAAATTTTAACACTTGAATTTATTTAAAACAATTTAAGATTAACACATTAAAATCGTGAAAATATTATAATAAAAACAATTATTTTAACGAGTTTTGTTTACGAGTTTGAAATCATAAACTCATTATTGAACGAGTCACTCATACCCGTGACCATCCCTATTGTTAGCAGATGTTGAATAATTAAAATTATGTAATATTAATTATGAAAAGCTTTTTTTGGTCAAACAAAATTATAATTATATTATAAAAAACATTCAATAGTAATTTTAGTATAAAAAACTTTAATCATAATAGTTTTAAATTTATTACTTTTTTATGTTGGTTCTAACTTATTGTTACAAAACCACCTTTTTTGACAAAACAAAACCACCTTGTTTCTAACTTCTAAGGTGAGTGGTGAATTTTTTTTTATAAATGAAGTAGCAATAAACGTCACAAGAAAGGGGGGGTTTGAATTGTGACCCTTTTTAAAAATTATTCCTGTAACTTAAATAAGTAATATATGCTCAAGAAAATATTTGGTTAGTGGTAATAATA
>Ga0315913_1003049_pt1 | contig 19984 bp, 7 predicted proteins | sample MpolsnodulesMG_FD_207736 | JGI IMG/M metagenome (GOLD analysis project Ga0315913, IMG submission 207736) | Medicago polymorpha root nodule microbial communities from Los Angeles, California, United States - small nodules | ecosystem: Host-associated > Plants > Roots > Nodule | place: USA... | reverse complement strand
CACACTATTGATTGATTCTTTACATTTAATTTAATTTGATGCATTCTTTGTCTATTTTTTTTAATTAGATGAATTTGTGTTTTTTTGAAGATCAGATGTATTTGTGTTAAAAGTTAACTAATGCCGTTTAGTTCAACGGATAGAAGGGGAGGGGAAGGAAAGGAGATATTTTAGTTGAATATATGTTTGGTTCAAAAGAGGGAAGGGGAGAAGAAGAGATGAATTTTAATTAAAAACATGTTTGGTTTACCCACAAAACCCCTCCGAGAACCATCACAAACCCCCACAAAAACGCAACACCACCATAAACGCAAGCGATGGAGAAAATGGTGGTTGAGTGATGTGTGCGGCCAAAACCAGCCGTCGCACCACCGACGATTATGTGTACATCACGGAGGATATAGGTTGGATTGGGAGGGTGACAACGGAGATCTAGAGAGAGGTCAGAAAAATGTTTTTATAGAGAGAAAAATAAGTTGAGTCTGTTTTTATAAATTAGTCTATTAGGGGTTTTGCTCCCCTCCCCTTACCGCCTCTCCTCTTTTAAAAGTTGAACCAAAAATCTCAAATTAAAAATATTTTTGCCCCTCTCCTTCTCCACAAAAAACTCAAACCAAAGGGACCCTAAGGGTTCGTTTGGTTCAACGAAGAGGAGGGGAGAGAAAGGGAGGGGAGGGGATGAGGAGATATTTTAATTAAATATATGTTTGGTTCAAAAGAGAGAAGGAGAGGGGACATGAGGAATTTTAATTAAAAATGTGTTTGGTTCACAAGGGAAAAAGAGGGATTTTAAAATTAATTTACTATTTTACCTTTAAACTTAATTAAATATACGAAAATATTTGTTTTAACATGTACTCCTTCAGTTCATTTTTAAGCGTCGTTTTGGAGTATAACACCAAATTAGCGAAGTGTATTTTTGCACATTTTCTTTCTATTATACCCTCATTTTAATCCACCAATAAATTCATATTTTTTTGCACACATTTTCTCTTTCCAATAAACTTAATATGTTGTCTTTTTCTCATAATTGTTAGTCACTATATTTTTCTCCAACAAATTTCTATGTGTTTGCACACAACTCTCTCGTAAAAAACAATTGTCAATTTTTTAAATATTGTCCACATTTCTTTAATTATTTTAAGTCAATATAAATTTTAACTATTTATGGAACCATTATTATTCCTTCAACAAAAAAAAAAAGGTTTTGAAGGGATTTTGCTCCCCTCCCTTTCTAAAAATTGAACTAAACACCTCAAATTAAAAAAAATATTCTCTCCCCTTCAAAACTCTTGAATTAAACGGACCCTAAAAGAAAATGTTAGGTTGTAATTTTATAAACAGAAATCTACTTTTGAGTGTTAAAAAGTTAATTTGACGGGGCAAATTATTTAAGCTGTATAGGTGATACTACTTTTTCTCCAAGAAATTGTTCTCTTTACAAAAAATATTTTGTCAATTCAATTTCAAAAGATATAGTTTGTTCCATTCCTATGAAATTTTATTTGAAATTCTAATCTGAAGTTTCATCTTTTGAAGTTTTCACCTTAACATTATTTTCAAAAATCGTTTTTAGTCGATTCAATTTCAAAAGATATTTTGTTTCTTCCATTTGTATGAAATTTTATTTGAAAAAAAATTCGAATTTGAAGTCTCATCATTTGAACCAATTCGTAGTTGTCACCTTAACTTCATTCGGCAATTAAAGAACAGAACAGAGATAATGTAAATACAAAGATAAAACTAACCAAAAGTCCAAAATAATATAACCTCCAAAGAAAAGATATACATTACTCTTTGAAATTCTAATATACTCTATTATGGTATAGCATTATTACACTCAATGATGGTGGATTCTAAGATGAGGGAGCAACTAAGTCCCTCACCGGTGTACCATCTATTATATACCATTAAATTTTTAAAAATGATTTAAGGGTTCAGATTTTACTAAAAAAAGAAGTGTAACACATAAGCCTTTATCCACTCAATCCCTCCCCCTAGTTGGCTTCTTCAACAAAGGGTGCTAAGTAACCACCCAATACCTGACGATCCGCTCATGGTTGAGTGGTTGATAAACAAGAGGATGGTTAGTGGTTACCAACACAAGACACCAACGATGAGTGTAAATTTAGGCAAAATGGCTTGAATAAATTCTAAGATTTTTTATCATTGTGTTTTTATAAATTGCCATTAAAAATTAAACAGATTCATGTATTAATCTTTAGATCTGGAATGTTAAGTCATATGGAATTCATTTGAATTGTGTTTTTTTAATCAATTGTCAATCTTCAACCATTGTAACAAGGTTTGAAGTTTCTTTGATATGGGGTTTCTCTGTCCAATAGAAAAAGAAAGAAGACAGTAAATGAGTGCAAGAGAACGATGGAGGTTTCACTGGAAAAGAAAAAAGAAGAGGGATTGAGTGAATGAAAGCATATGTGTTACTCTCTTTTTTTCAAAAAAATATGAACCTTTAGATTGTTTTTAAAGATCTAATAATATATTATAGATGGTACACCGGTGAATCCACCCTCAATGATACACTTTACCAATGAATAGAGTGTGGAGTTCGTAAGAACGACGGTGAGTGGTTGAGAAAATGAGTTTTACACTCAATGATACACTGTACCAATCAATGATACTCTTACGATGGAAACTTGTATTGTATCCATATGAACGTTATTGCATCCATCCAATGGAAACTTCGAAGTTGTTTTCCTGCCAAAAATTAATATATTGTTTCACAATGAGTTATACAAACAATAAAAAAATAAAAACAACTTACAAACTGACAATTAGACAAAAACATAATTATCTTTGTTAATTTACAAACAACCATATAAACTTGTATCAAAATTACAAAAACATACATGAATGCATCTTTCAATAGTGAATTAGGTTCTTGAATGTGTCTTTTGTTATTTAGTTTGGTACTCGAATGTGTCTTCCATTAGCAAATTGATCTATACAATTACTTACAAAAGACACATTTGGGCATGTTTTTGGAACTTCGATACATCCAGGGATAAAAAATAAAATAAATAAATAAACATGAAACATATTTTAGAATTATAGGACGGAGAGACAAACCAACAGAAGATTAGTGCTTCTTTGATCTTCATATGCAAGGAGCAAAACCCTTGGATTTTCCAATACCTTTGACTCTAACTAGATTAACATCAACAACCTCCCCATACCTGATTTTAACCAAAAACAAACAGTTTTCACTGTCAAGACACAAATTATAATATTTAAATTTAATTGATATGCACCGACAATGTAACGTAACTATCAATCAATCATAACCTATCTACCTTGTAATTGATTGACAATGTGCCAAGAAGCGTCTTGGCGAAGCTTCTCTTGAAATTATTTGTTGAATGCGCTTCACTAGTGTTAACCGGTTCATATCTCTTTACCTAACAACACACAACACTGAAGATTAGGACAATGAGCATAAGAATGGGTTGGGATTTTTGTCGATCAGGTTCTGTGCAGGGAAATAAGATTCAATATTAAGTTAGAATTCATAAAAGAACACTTGAAATTAAATAAAGATATGTGTGGTACCTGAGAAAGAACTTTGTTGCTACTCGAGAAGTGCTTCTGCAAATAAGCAGGAGTTGTACAAAAGCTGCTGCCCAATTAATCAAGGAAATCACAGTTGCAGCGTCATTGCGCGGAAGCTATGACGACAAAGCATGAGATCCGGCAATGGCAAAGCTACAAAGGGTGACGGCATAGCAGCAAACGGTTGGATGGGTTGTCTTCGCAACATCTTTTCCTCTCTTCTATCACTTCGCTTGGATGGGTTGTCTAATTCCATCTCATTTTCATGGGTCCTGGAGCATGAATCTTTATCTCTAGTTTCTAGAATGTGATTTGGTTGGTTGTTGCCATGACTTCTTTCTTTCTTGGGACCATTATATTTGTCATTACCCCATTTTGCGTTGTCCTTATCACCCCAACCAGTATTTGCAGCTCTCTACAAAAAAAATAACACAGTTAATGAAGAACCAAAAATATACAATAAAGTAGCTGGACAAATCATCTAGCATCTAAGCAGCAGAAGGCAACTATCAGCAAATTTTATAACAAAAACAACTTTAAAACCTCAACAATAGGCAAAGAAAAAATGAGTATAAACTATACAAAAAGGTAAAAACCGGGAAGATAAAGAAGCATCAAAGAACTACACAACAGGGTGATGAAGACAAGTAAATTCAAATTTCAAGTAATAAGAACTTAAAATGCATGTCTACAGCAGCAAACTCAAGCATAATCACAGTATCAATTTCTATTTTCATTGCTTGGGTAATCCCTGAATTAGTTTTATTATATTAATATATTTAGAAATGCATAAGGAGAGGAGTCAAATCACTAGAGGTAGAGCAAGACCTAGAGAAACTATTAAGAAGGATCTAGAGATTAGTTAGTTGAATAGGGATATGATGTATGATAGAACATTAGTTGGCGGGGTTTGATCCATGTAGCCTACCTCCCTTGGTGGGAAAAGGCTCGGTTGCTGTTGTTGCATTTAGAAAGGCATAAGATATTAGAGAGAAAGTAAAATCAATATTCCTATTTCAACTGCACCACATATGCAAACTGTGAGGTTTGAAATCGAGATTTTTTACTAATTTTAATCATTTTTTTCAATATCCCATCACCGGTAAACTTTATGTACTTCATAAGTGGTTGTCATAGAATAAGGCCACTGCAAGAGAACACAAGGTTATCGGGGTATTAGAGGCAGCACTTTCAAGAGCTTACATGGATTTATCTTATAATATAAGCACATAGGCCCCGTTTGGATAAACAACTTATATAGATGCTTATAGCATTAGAGCTTACATCATAAACTATTATACTCGATAAGCTCTTTATGTTTAGATATGTATACTAAAAAGTACTTACATAAATTGAAGTGTTTGGGTGTGACATTATATAAGCAATTATAGAATTTTAAAATATTTTTAATATAACAAGAAAAAAAAACCAAAAAAATCAAACCACGATTATCAAGATTTTTTTTTTGTGGTGGCCGGGGTTCGAACCCCAAACCTTGCATATATTATGCATTGTCCATACCAACTGAGTTAAGCTCACGAGAACAAATTAATCAAGATTATAATATTACTATATATATTGCTAAAAAAATGTATTATATACAGAAGTATAATAATATGGTGAATTCTAAGGTGAGGGATCAACTAAGTCCCTCACCGATGAATCAATATAAACAATAATTAAGAGCCACTAGATCAATCAACCTCACATATTCTATTATACACTCTATACACCGGATCTTTTGGTCTCTTCTCTCCCATCTTCCTCTTTCCTTTTCCCATTCGGTGACTGGTTTTGCACAAGCCCGTCTCCCTTCTTTATATCGGCATCTTTCATATAATTATTGGCAAGTTTACTACTTGTGATTCGTTCCAACTTCAAGGTTATAATGAAGAGAAGAGGACATGTCTGAAATTGTTGGGAGATTTTCATTCTTTTCTAATTTAAAAATCCTTCATGTTTCATTATTCTCTCGTTTTAATTATGAAGATGAAAATTTAATTTTTTGAATTATCAATTCATGTACGCATTGAATGAAATTAAGGGGGCGATGAATCCATTTTATAGAGAGGGTAGTTACGTACAACTAATTGAAACTCAAATTTGCTTGTTAGAAAAATTCCCACGGTTTCAAGAAGCATAAAATGCTTATTAAAAATGCAAAAGAGATGCAAGTCCAGATTTTTGATGCACGATTAGAAGAATTCATGGCAGCAACCATTTTGAGCAAAATAAATTGCCAGTGAGGAACTAGATGGGGAAGAGAAAAAGAGACATGATTGTGTGTAGAAATGTAAAGTTGTTCTCATTGTTTTTTCAACAGATCTGAACCATTAATTAAATCCAACCGTATTTTGTTCATGGTCCACCGGTGAAGGATTTAATTGAGCCCTCACCATAGAATCCACCTAATAATATAAATATAAAGAACAAGTTACGTTTGTTATGTGTTACTCAAAAAAAGATAAGTATATAACTAGGGCCCCTCTACTCAACACAGAAAAAGATAATTACATAATAAATAAAATACATGTTTAGAAAAAAAGTGGATTGTGAGAATCGAAGCTGGTCATATTATAATGGCATAAGCTCCGTATTAAGTTATATGTGAAGCTCAAAATTTGTGCTTATTAAAATATGGCACAAGCAGCTTATGAAATTATGATAAGCTATTTTTATTGATTTACCCAAACGCTTTAAAAAAGGCTTATGGGAGTAGATAAGCCCACATAAGCTCAAAATAAGCCAATCCAAACGGGGCCTTAGTGTAAGCTTGAAAGAGCTTATGGAAATACACGTATGTACATAAGTAGTTTTTATCTCATTTTCATGAACTCTTTAGAGTGGCATATAGAAACAACTCATACAAAGAACTTATGCAAAGTATCCCCTCAATCCCTCCTCAATTCTGGAAACAATTTGTACATAAGTATTTCACGGTAAGTGATTAACGCCCCAAAAAGCATAATTGAAACAAACTGCAGCTCAGAGATATACAATGTTGAAATAACCACAAACTATGCAATGCAATTCAATTACAACTTCAAATAGAGTTCAAAACAGAGTTATATACTAATCATCAAAATCTGAATTTTAGTCATCAAGCTTCTTCACCTACTATTTTGCATCATTCTACTTGGAAAATTTGTTTACATGTAGCCCTTAATGTTCTTGTCTCCAATCCTTATAAGGTTTTCGAGAAAATGGAAAACAGGGTTCTCTGCTACTTTGTTCTCTTGACTGAGTGGTTTCTAGCTCTAAATTTCTATATTCAAAAGCTTAAATGAAACAGACTTGTTTTCTTACTTCCTTGTGGGTTCCTATGATGCAAACTGAGAGAGTACCAACAACAACCAAGCCTTATCCCACTAAGTGGAGTGGGCTACATGAATCAAAACGCCATATTATTCTATCATATGTCGCATCTCTATCCAACTCATTAATCACTAGTCTTTCTCTAGTGATTTGACTACCCTCCATCTTACCTACTCTCCTTACTACAAAATCTACAGGTCTTCTCTCTACATGGTCAAACAACCAAAGCCGAGTACACACAAAAAAATACTAGAACCAGAGCAATGATGATATTAGTAGTGAAGGAAGCTGAAAAAATCCATAATAATGCACATAAGAGTTCTCCAACCACTAGATTATCACAAAGCAGCAGCTTTTCACAATAGGAATAACCGACGGTTATCAATCGCCAGAATAACACATCAATAATCCCCAACAAGCAACATCCTCTTCCCATAACAATCTTCCTCTTGTTAACTGACTTTCTGATATGATACCCAATACCCCAATTCACTTCTTTCCTAGAATAATATTTTTCTACATCAATCATCACATAATAGCAGAACCCTTTGGCCCAAAACCACAGCTATGCCGGTAATACGAGAATTGGACTTTGTATGATCCTACTCGTTAGTTTACAAGGGTCTATTTAGGTCAGTCATGTAAGAGGAGTAAGTTACTGTATTGAGGTCATGTTTTACTCTACTATCTTTCCTCTGGAGTATATTCAACAAGGTCAGTGGATTTTTTATCCTCCATTTGCCTGGGTTTCTTTCTTTCAAGTTTCAAAACGAACTATATGAGTTAAGATCTGTTGACATCAGTCTTAGCATACTTGTCAAAATTGACAACTTTAAATAATTATTATTATATAAATCAAACCATTAAAGTAAAAAATTACAATCAAATCTACAAAATTTCATATAAATAAAAAATAGAAGACTAATCGGTACCTCATTGCACTACTTTTAGATTTAATATGTATAGTGTGATACTTGAATATTGAAATATATTTTTGCTAACCAGTGCGAATCAAGAAATTGAAAAACTTTATTTAAAAGTTATTCTTTATAGGTAACATAAATGCTTCACTTCTCAACACAAACTTCCAAAATTATATAACTAATTGAAAAAAATAAGAATTCAAAATACTTTGTGGCATTTATAAATGTTTATCTTACTTGCTCATCATGCGAAACTTTGCAGCCAGCTTCACAAGTATATTCCCCTCTTTGGAAAGCTCGACAAACACCACGGGCTTCCCTTTTCTGCTTCGCTTTTTCTTCATCTTCCTCTTCCATCTTCTTATACTTCTCAACATGATCCACCCTAATAATCCTACGTGCAACCTGAGCTCCATTCAGATTATCTGTGACACACAAAACCAAACATTAGAAAGCAATTCAGCATTAAATCCCCGAAAAAAACAAATAATCCAATAGCAAATAGCTACTGGTCCTTAAATATGTGTTATTGTCAGAGTTCTTGAATGTATCAGAATTACAAAAACATTCATGAATGCAACTTTCAAGTTTCAATAGTGAATGTGATCCGCGAATGTGTCTTTTGTTAGCTAGTTTAGTCCTTGAATGTGTCTTCCGTTAGTCAAATTTCGATACATTCTGGTATTACAGGGACAGCGTCTCACGTTTTAAACCAAAATGATAAAAAAAAATTAAGATTATTTTCTAGAATTACAGGACAGGGAGACGAACCAATAGCAATATTAGTGCTTATTTGATCTTCATATGCAAGAAATGCAAAACCCTTTGATTTCCTGGTACCTTTGTCTCTAACTATATTAACATCAACAACCTCCCCATACTTAGGTATCACCAAGAGCAAAATAAAAAAGACAGAAATTAAAATTGAAGTTGAATTGATATGGACCGACAATGTAACGTAACTGTCAATCAATCATAACCTAACCATACAACGAATGATTTCTGATAGGTTGACAGTATAAAAAGTTTTACATTGACGACATTGCATCAAAGTTAATCTCAACTATATTTATAGAAAATGCATGAAAAGAAACATACTGAGCAAAAGCGGCCATAAGATCACCCTCAGTGAGATCAAAGGGAATACAACCAACGAAAACATAAGTGGAATCTTTGTATTTAGCATGCCACAAAGCGTCTTGGCTTATGTTAAGCAGAATCTTTGTATTTAGCATGCCACCAAGATCACTAGTGTTAACGGGTTCATATCTCTTTACCTAACAACACACAACAGTGAAGATTAGGGCAATAGAGCATAAGAATATATTGGGATTTTTGTCAAACAGGTTGTGTGCAGGGAAATAAGATTCAATTTTAAGTTAGAAATCAAAAAAGAACACTTGAAATTAAATAAAGATATGTGTTATGCGTAACTGAGAAAGAGCTTTGTTGTTACTCAAGAAGTGCTTCTGCAAATGAGTAGCAGAGTATGAGTTGTACAAAAGCTGCTGCCTAATTAATCAAGGAAATTACAGTTGCAGGGTCATTTTGGAGAAGTTATGACGACGAAGCATGAGATCCGGCAATGACAAAGCTACAGAGGGCGACGGCATAGCGGCCAACGGAGGTATAAGGTATGAATGAAGAGGATGCTGAGAGGGGTTTAAGGCTTTATGGTAAAACGTGCATGGAGAATGATGTTGATAGAGCGCTGAAAATGTGAAAGAATGAGAGTAGAACAAGAAGGTGACGGCGGCGCTCGAGCAAAAAGGAATTAGTATTATGTTTTGGGACTAGGTTCGTCTTTTTTTCTTTTTGGTGGCCGGACGTTGCATATATCCTTATTTATTAATAATTTTCCTCCAAAATATTTCAATTCTCGGAAGCAATTTAACCTAACAAAATTCCCTCTAAAATGCAGCAATCTCTAATATTTCTCATCACTGATGAGCTTTTCATTCATGTATTGCTGTGTCATCGTTTGTATATATCTATTGTTTCTGTAGACTTTTTTTTTACAAGTTGTTGTACACTTATTTAATATGTTTACAAACAGAATACCATAATTTTCATGCAAACTCGGCTACCCTAATTTCCATGCAAACTCGGCTACCCTAATTTCCATGCAAACTCGGCCACATACAGCAAACCCTAAACCGTGTTTCTCTCAGAAGAAAAAAACCCTAAACCGTGGTAAATTACACAGACAACAGAAGAATCATATATTTTGATATTTTGATTTTTGCAAATGGAAGGATGTGACCTTACAACCTTCCTCTCATACCACTGTTTAACTGGTATTCCAATTTAACATGCATTTTATCGATATGCGTATTTTTTTGAGAATTGGAATATCTTTTTTCCGTTTTTTGTTTTTAGTTTGAGATGTTTACACCAATTTTGACAGTCTTCCTATTTAGTTTTGTCGCAATTTCTTGGTCTATTATCTAAGGATTCAGACTGTGTCGTGTAATGTCATGTTTTTTGAACTTAATCTAAATTTTGTTTCGTTCAAAACCTTATTTCGTTGTTGGCCTTTATGTCCTATGCATACTTTTATGATTTCTTTCTTTGCAAGCAAAGTTGTGCAACTGTGAATTAATTTTGAGGTGAGAATCACATTTCCTTGGATCGGATTGCATATAGAGGAAGGGGAAAGTGATTCTGCAACAATACTTGGTGGTTTTTTGTTTTGCTAAATAAGTAGTCATTTATTTTACTGGTGGTCATTATTTTTAACTAATAATATCATCATCAATTTAATTGTATTACTAATTATGGAACAGCTGCTCAAAAAGAATTAATTATGGAACAGAATGTGTACGCATGTGTTGTTTTATTAGATAGACACCTAAAAAAACATGTTTTTCGAAGCATATAACTTAAGTAATGATTTTTGGATTGTTATTAGTAGTGTTTTTTTGAAGCATATAACACATTGAAGCATATATAAGTAGTGTTTTTGAATTGTACAATTTAAATCCCACTGTATTTTGCTAATTATCCTTTGGCGCCACTCTTTCGATTTGCAACTTATGAACACCCTATTGCAAAAGATATTGATCACTAATGAAGATGACAAAGATACCAATGTGACGTCCAGCGTCGTATATGAGGAAGTATTTTGCAATGTGTGATGAAACTACATGCCAATGCACTAAAATTTTCATATTTCTTTTACCGAATTATTGATAGGATTACCAAATTTTCTTTTATAATATTTTCAGATTTTATACATTTTATGAAGTGTTTTATTTTGTCTACTATGGATTATCACCTGTTCTTTTTTTCACCGTTACCAATTATATATTGCATTTTATTATTCGTATGTCAATCCCTTAACAATAAACCCGTGCGACACACGGGTCAACAATCTATTATTCATTATCTTTGTTAACTGAGTTAAGCCCACGAGAAGATCAAGGTTTATCAAACAATGCACAATGTTTTTTCGATGGAATAGTATGCACAACGTTATATATTTAATATAAAATGTACTAATTTCAACCAAAAGTTTTTATTTTAAATTTTTTAATATTCTTTTTATAAGAAAAACATTTTAATATTTTCTTTTAGAGAAGAGAAGCTTTTTAATATATATAAAATTGCACATAATGTAACCAAAAAAACATATAAATATGCACATAATATAAAATCCGACTATTATTTTTCCCAAAATGGATGATGAACTTACGGTTTTTTTGATCTAGATATTTTTTAGATTATCACTTTTTCACCTTTTTTTTTTGGCAGATAGACGAAATGACAAAGCCATTATAAACTCACACACACAAGTGGAGGTACCGAAGTTCGAACCCCGGTCATGACATCCGGCCTAACAATTTTGGCATTTTGCCAGTTGAGCTAGGACTTATGGATACCTTATTTGTTTCTTATTCGCTCTATTTTTGTTTCTTCTAAAATATTCTTTATTAGGATTATATAATCTGAAATCACCTTTGAAATATATAACCCGAAATCATCTAGGTTACAACAAACAACATGCACTGATTTCATGTCTTTGTGGATTCAACAATTTTTCAATATATAAAATAATATAAAAGACAATGAGGTTATAAATAAATCAAAAAATCATTATATATATATATATATATATATATATGTATATGTATATGTATCAAAAAAGCTGATAATAAAAAACGGCAATGTTGTTGTTTATGACTTGGTGGTAGTTGTTGTATTAGTTTTAGTTTGTGCGAAATTGCCGTTTTTAATTACATATCATAAAAGGTCAAAAATGACTTGATTTTGTAATGCAAACTGCATTGTCTATTGTTGTTGATAACAATGGTAGCTACCGTTGTAACTACAGTAGTTAACTACTGTCGGATAGAAGTCGAACGGTAGTTAACTATCGTCGAAGGTATTTACGTCATTTCAATGTGTTTTTAAAAATAAATGAATGTGAGAAAAAAACATTTTTCAATACCATTACATCTAGTTCATCTGATTTTATCTCAATTGAGATTAGAGGCGGCCAAGAATTTAAAGTTAGGGGGCCGAGTAGGCGAGTACAAGGAACATTTTTTTTTAACGAAACTTTAGTTACCTCTTGGTCGAACTCCGAATCACCATAACTATTTTATCTTGAGAATTGAAGGGTTGATACAAAAAGAGAACGACAATTGACTAAATAGAAGAACTTATGTACGAGTGTGAAAGACATGAGATTTTTATCACAAAAGAATGAAATTCACAAGAGAATAAAATTCACATGAGATTTTAATCCCCTATTTGTATTTTAGGTTTTAATTTGCTCATTTTTTGCTTTAAAATAGTCTTTTATTTTCCAAAGTTATATCATTGTGTTTCATTCCATTTAAAATATGTTGCGAAAATGACCATATGATACAATTTAAAATAATATAACATATAAAACTAATGATATTAATTGTCAATTAATCTAATAACATGGTAAATGTTATGAATATTATAAGTGGATGTCCATATAACAATTAGGTTATTGGGTCATACTATTAGTTTATTGGACCATATTGTGCTTGCTCCCTAAGTCATTGGTGCTTGCTCCCCAAGTCATTGTATTTCTCTATAAATAGAGCTCATATGTAATCCAATTATACATACCAAGAGAATAATATAATCCTCTTTCTTCTCTCTCTATTCTCTCTTCTTCTCTTTAATCTTGTTCTTCTTATTTTTATTCTAATAGTTTCATAACATATTATCAGCACGAGGCTCTAACCAGCAGAGGTATGTAATCTTTTTAATCTATTTTTATGAAATAAGTTTTAATTTTTGTATTGATGATCATAGACTATACTATTACAATTCCATCAAGTGGAATTAGTTTTTTTTATAGATACATTAAACCACTATTATGTGAATTGTATTATATTATTGTGTTTATTTATTCCATATGCATTCATGAAGTATTGCATAAGGATTGATCTCATATATTATAAAATTAAAGAGATCTATTATGTAGTTCCTGCAGAACTCAATATTATTTTATATGAATTCCTGAAGAATTCAAAAGTGTAGTTCCGGAAGAACTCAATATTTTTTTTGTGATTTCTGGATGAATTCATCAAAAGAGTTACATCCCTAAAGGATGATTTAGAAAATTAATCTTATTGTTTAAATTTGTTGTATAGTTCCTGAAGAACTTAAACAACTCGGTTTCAATTTATTCTCCATGAATTCCTGAAGAATTCAGTAGTGATACATCCATGAAGGATCATACAAATAACAGATTAGATATGTTATATAGTTCTTGAAAAACTTAAAAATCAACCAATTTTATTCTCCATGAATTCTTGAAAAATTCAATAGTGGTGCATGGATTGTACAAATAATTGATTTGATTGTGAGTAGTTCCTGAAGAACATAAAAAAAAAACTCATTATTCTTTTGTGAATTGGTGTGTATTTTTTCACTAGTTTTCCATGTTTTATTGATTTATGATTCAGTTGAAATTATCCCTTGATTTAATTATTATTTTATGTTTTGGTTTAATTTTAAAACAAGTTTGTATTTGATTGAGATTGTTTCCTTTAATTGTGGATTGTTTCAAAAAAACTGCTGAAACCAGTTTTTTTGGGTTTAAAATAAACCAACTTGTTTTTATTTGGATCTAAGTTAAAAAAAAATTATTAAAATTGATTTGAAACATATTTTTACGTTTGAGTTTGTTTCAAATATAATATTAAATTAAAGATCTAATTTTTCTTCCTAAAATTAAGGATTCAAATTGTATCAATTATATTTTATTTGAAGATTTGATCCAAAATTATTTTCTAAATTCTATATATTTTTTCAAAAAAGATAATGTAACTAATTCAGTTTTTTTTTTCTCTTCTGCTCTATGACTCTTATTTGTTATGGATCCGGCGTCAATTTGATTGATAGACACCAATTAGAATCATGTATTTTATTTTAATTGATTGTCACAATTTTTTTTTGTTTTGAAATAAAAACTGGTGAAAATCATTTTTTTTTAGAAGCGAATTGACTTCACAGTAGTGACTAAGAATTCACATTTTTAAGGTGAATAAATGATGCGTTCGAGTTTAAACCATGTATATATTATACAATGTTTCTACAAATTAAACTTGAAGACAATATAATTTTTTAATAAAAACTCGGAGACAACATTGAATGTTACTTAATTGAACATTTTATGTTTTAATTAAGGGTCTTGTTAAATTGTACCCTTAAGGCACAAGGTAAGAAACTAAATAAAGAAATTTAACCTTAGAAATTGCACATTCACAATCTTAAAAACTTAAAAACTTATCTTTTCAATACAATACATATTGTTTAATTTTATTTTAAGATTTTTATCTTGTGTTCTGATGACATAAGTTAACATTTCTCTTTTATTAATGATTAAAAAAACACATTATTCAGCTGCAATTTTCAGCAGTTGTGGAATTATGGATACTTATTGCATGTTCTGAAACCTTTACCTAAATTACCTGATTAATAATCAAATCTCAAAGCTTTTCCACCAAATCTTGTATGGTAGTTGGAGTATATCGTTGCAAGCAAGAAAAGCATAGAAGAGAATTACAGAATTAGTTGGGTTCGGTTAAGTAACTGGTTAGGTTAACTAACTGGAAACAGAGAATGAGAATCTATGACAAAGAATACAGTAAGTAAAAATCCTGTTTTTGACCATATGGGCACATATTCACACATTTGACTGTCTTTCACTACTATCAAAGTAGTAAGTGCATTCCCGTATTGTAGGAAAAATAAAATAAACTACAGTTATTTATGTCTTTGTCCAGCAAATAAATCATAGCACTTTGATTTAAAACCAAACAATTGGACTAAGATGGTTTATGAGTTGGTGGTGTTTAGCCTGGGTAAGCAAACTTCTTTCCCACCATAGAAAAATGCCTTTTTGCAGCACATGTGTAAGTAGCAACCGGTTGCAGCCAAACAAAAAAAATCCTGAGTTTGTATTTTTTAATATTGTTTGTATCTTTAATAGTGTACCTCCCCATTCTCTCACATCTACTCAAACTACATCTCATCTTTACTATTGTACTTCATCAACAACCATTTCCTTTATGGCTGTCAATTGAATCTCACTTTCCTTCCTTACAGCTTGAACCTCGTATTCAACCATTTTTTTCATAGCTGGGATTTTTCCATCAAACTCTTTCCTCAAACCACCAACGAAAGCTTCCTGTATAGCATCTTTGGCATTCTCCTTGGTATCCAAATTATGGACCATGTATCTCCTCTTAAGTGGTTCACACCAACAGGACCATCCACTACCATTTTCAACAGGACCAAGGGAGACAGAATCGCGATCCAACTCGTAGGATCCTACGAGTTTGCGGTCTTGCAGCCCCCGTCGTACCGAAACGTCGCCCAAATCGTAATCTGGTGGGAGCGGCGGGAATCGCCGCGAAAATGCTTGGGAACGGTGGAATCGAGCGTCTCGGCCGATTCAGTGCGTCTTCCTCACAATTCGGGTTCGTGGGTCGGGTTCGTGACCCGGTTGCTTAAAAAAATAATAATATATTGTATTTCTGTAACGTTTTTGCTCAATAATTATTTCAATTAATTGCCGAAAACTTTCCCAATACACCCACTAATCCCATTAATTATCAGTTTTTTTTACCAAATTAATTGCCAGTTTATGTATGCCGTTTTGCTTCTTTTTTTTTCTTGGTTGTTTTTTTTCTTTTCTTTCTATACTTCTATGTACTATGTCGTTTTGATTTCTACTCTTTTACAAGTTTTTTTTTTCTTTCAATAATCAATAATTGTTCATTTGATTTAAAAAATTAATTTGATTCCTCACTTCATAGAATGGGTTGCCAAAATGTAAATTATGTACATGTCACGTGTATACAGGACTTTAAGATTAATAAACAACTCGATTTTTTTTGAAGAAATTAACAATTCCATTTTTCAAAAAATATATATAATAAATAGTTAACAATAAGTGAATCATAACGCTAACATTGATATAAAAATTCAAACACTCCTTGTACCAAAAAAAAATAAAAATTCAAACACTCCACAAAAGTAAAAATTGTCACTTAATAATAGGGAACAAAATTAATTTATCACACAAAATAGTCCGCATAATTTAATTTTATGTCATACATTATTTATTTTTTTAATCAAATTTTAAAAATTAATTAATTCCTTCTCTAATTCAATTTGATGTGGGAACATTATATTAAATAGAAACATATGTGAGAAATTCTTACGTGAACTCTTACCCAACACATCATTCTTACATCAAACCAATTAAAATCAAACACCTCGTTAAAATAATAAAAAGAATTAATATCAGAATTTTTTCTCATTATTTTTAATATTTCTTTTTCCTTTTTCCACTTTCTTTAACCGACAAGAACCACCCACCACCATTTATGTTTCTATTTCCTTAATTAAAATCACCTTTTTTTTTAAGTTAATAATATGTGTCATATTTTTATTGGTTGTGTGTAAAAATATCTCAACATAGGGTCAATTCAGTCCAAATTTTTTGGATGAGAAACAGCAGGCCTGAAACAAATTTCTAAAGCCCATGAATTAATGCAAAAAAATAAATTAATAAAAACAAATGATAAATTGTTATTTAATCAACCGTGAGGTCAGTTTTTTTGGTCCACCATATAACCATCAAAAAGTTACAACAATTACCAAGTCATTCATCTAAGCTATCCAAATAAAAAACTATTAAATCAATGGTTGTGGTTAAACTTTTCCATGATGGGAAAAAACTTCTCTATCACATGCTAAACCCCACCTTATGAGTTTTATAAATGATACTACCTCCGTTCCTTTTTAATTGTCACTTTTTAACATTTTACAAAAATTAAGACAATCAATAAAAATTACTACTTTTGATATAATTGTTTTTACTTTTACTATAATGACCTTATTAATTTAATATTTTATTTCATGTGTTTCTCTCTCCGCAATAAATATATAAGGGTAATATTGGTAAAACAACATTTAATGTTGCATTGAACTTTGAAAGTGACAGTTAAATAGGAACAAAAAATTTCTCTAAGAGTGACAATTAAAAGGAACGGGGGACTAAATTGTTTAAGAAAATCTAAATTTAATTTTTAGATGAAACAATTTTGGTTAAATTTTATTTATCTTTCGACTAAATTTTGAATTATCGAAAAATTTCAACCAAATGATTAAAAAAGGGTTAAATATGCTTTTGGTCCCTGTAAAATTTGGAACTTATAAGTTTAGTTCTTACTTAATTTTAATAGGTTTTTTAGTCCCTACAAAAAAAAATTACTTCTAATTTTAGTCCTTGTTACAACAAAGTTTGTTTAATTATCCTTAAACTCTTAAAATTTTGAAAGATTTTTTTATGAGAAGTTTATAACACTATGAAAGGTTCATTTACTAAAATTTAGAATTTTTTAACATGAAACAAATTAAATATGAATTTTTTAAAACGACAAAAGTTAAAGATAAAATTAACAAAGTCTGGACGTATAAATCAAATTTTGTGACAATTTTTTGTAGAAGAACTTTTAGTAATGTTCTTGACACGTCTGTGAAAAATTGTTCAAAAACTCAAGAGTTTAAGCATAAATTAAACAAATTTGAATTGAGGAGGGACTAATACCGAGTGCAGAAATTCTTTTTAAGGACTAAACTTAAAAGGTTCTAATTTCATAGGAACCAAAAACATATTTAACACTTAAAAAATATTCCAGTTTGCAAATGTACAGTAAAAAACTTAATTTTCTGCGTGATATAGTGGTATTAATTGATGTTCACTTGAACCTCTGGCGTAAAATTAAAAGTGTTTGGAATTTGGAGTGTGGTTTGACGGCAAAAGCTATAGTGGGAGACTACTTTAGGTCTCCTACCGTAGGAGACTTTTTTTTTTTTTGTTGTAAAATGAATGTGAACCATCAGATGTATTTAGAAGTATTTTAATGGCTCGGATTTGATTATATTGTCACCTCTTAGAAAGAACCATAATATTGATTTAAAATATACAATTGATTTTTAAATCACAATTAACAAAGGGCATTTTTGACAATGTTGAGAAAATAATTTGTAAATCTCACAACCAAGCATACGATCCATTTCCCCTTCCCTTCCGATCCCAGGAAGGATCTCAATTTTAACAACCTTGCCATAGAGTTTGAAAGATCTACATAAGAGGCACAACTTGTAATAATACGTTGGAAGAAAACTTGGATTTGCAAGTTTTGTCCATGTTTTTATCATATGTTAAAGGTGATGGATGGAGCAACAAACAAACATGCAATTAGCATTCATACGGTAGCCGGAAAGATGTAGAATATGTTGGCATCGGCGGGTACAGCGGCTCCGGTGTATCTTAAAATTTTTAAAATATATGTGATTGACTTGTGGATTTGCAAAATAAGTATGTGCTTTCTCCTTGCCTTACAAATCCGATCAAAACTGCGTAAAAATCGTTGAATTTCATTGTGTATTGTGAGAGATCTAATCGGTTCGGATTACGGGTCGAAAAAACCCTTGTTGAAGACGACGGGCGAAGAAAAAGACATTTAAGAAGAAGAAAAAACTGGCAAAAAAAAACAGAGTTAGGTGAACCAAGGATCGAATCGAAGACATATAGCTCATATGTCAAAATACATAACCAACCGCTTAACGCACACACATTTGCTCTTTTTGGATTTTGAATATATTTAATTGTGGTTACAGAATTGAATATTTAATTGTTGTTACAGATTTGAATAGTGATCAAATAATCAATAATTTAATCATTTTATTATGGGTTTTTGGGCCCGTTTGTTTTAGATTTAAAAAATAATAATTTTCCTTTGCATTTTTAAAAATGGGTTATTTTAAAATTTACTCAAAAATAGTTAAAGTTATTTCAAACTCATTTGATATGAGTTAAAAGAGAAATTTTGACATTAACTAACTTAAATATTTATTGTTCAAGATTTTACATAGTAAAAATCACATATTTTTTCAAAATGATATCTTTTAAAAATGATTTTTATGAAAAGCTAATTGAAATAGCTTTTTTTTTAGAGATTTTTTCAAAATTTTAGTATTAAAAAAAAATTATAACCAAATGATGAAATACTTAGAATGACATTTTAAGATAAACTATCCAAACGGATTTTTCACTTGAAGTTTTCCTTAAAAATTTCTTTTTTAAAAAAATTATAACAAAAACACATTACACTACCAAAATCAATTTTAAAAAAAAACTATAACAAATGGGGCCAAATATAGCAAATATTACATACACAAGCCTAAATAAAATGTATATTGACACACATACATTAAAGATAAAATGTTAAAGAGAAATGATATTAAGTGATGTCACTATATTATTTTCTCTTTTAAATTTTATTGTTTTTGTGTGCGTGTGTGTTTTTTTTGAGTTGTTTCCAACTAAGAATTTCTCTTCTATATAATAAATATGTCCGTTGAATAAAACCTAAGTGGACTAAGGACGGAGTACGAACTCAAATCTTGACGATCGAAATTTTTGTTATAAGTCATGCGAGAAACTTGGAGGTGAGAAAAACACAAGAAGGGGGGTTGAATTGTGTCAGCTTTTGATGTGATAATCATAATCTAAATGCAGCGGATAAAAACAGAGAGAGAGAGAGAGAGAGAGAGAGAGAGAGAGAGAGAGAGAGAGAGAGAGAGAGAAAGAGAGAAGAAGGGAACAAATC